>Ga0265297_10001572_pt1 | contig 52476 bp, 52 predicted proteins | sample Munlanlwell13791_FD_192502 | JGI IMG/M metagenome (GOLD analysis project Ga0265297, IMG submission 192502) | Leachate microbial communities from a municipal landfill in Southern Ontario, Canada - Leachate well 137-91 | ecosystem: Engineered > Solid waste > Landfill > Unclassified | place...
CAGGCGCGCGACATCGAGACCGAGCGCCCCTTCGAGCGTGGCGCCGGCGGGCAGGCCGGCGCTGGCCGGAGCCGGCGCGGGCGCCTGGACCGGCGGCACCGGATCGTCGTCGATCCCGGTGGTGCGCGGCTCGTCCGACTCACCGGCCACGTCGGGTGCCGGCACGGCAGGTGAGGGCGGCGGCACCACGGCGGCCACCGGGCCGGACTCGGCTGCCGGGGCGGCACTGGCCGCGGGGGCCGGGTCGGGGGTCAGGATCAGGGGGCCGGTGGCGGGCGCCGCCGCTTCCTGTGCAACCGCGATGCCGGCGAACGCCCCGAGGAGCGCCAACCCCAAGCCAGCGGCTACGACAGTAGAAACTCCGGCAATTCGCATGACACACCTGTTCCGACGCCTTCCCCCAGGCGCCGCGTCATTCTGGAACATCAATCGAACATTGCAAGTGAGCGCCGTCACACCACGGCAATGGCACCCCCGGTGTTGCCGGCCGACCACAGATCAGGCCATGCCGGCGGCCTGATGCAGATAGGCGAGAAGCGCCGGCTTATGCGCCGTCATGCCCTTGTAGGCCAGGGTTTCCGGCGGCAGGGCGTCGATCGCCTCGGCCAGCACGGCGGCCAGTTCGGGCTCGGCCGCGACCTGCTCGAGCGGGCAGCGATAGGTCCTTATCGTGAACAAAATCGCCCCGGTCACGGCTAAGCGGCGCAGGGTCTGGCGCTCCGAGCGAAGGTAGATGCGCCGACCGACATCGGCCGCGGTGATCGGCGGCGTGATCACGCGGTCGCCGTGCGGGGCGGGCTGGAACAGGGCGGGATCGTCGTGCAGCGACCAATTGGTGCGCCAGACCGGCCGGTCCTCCTTCAGGAGGGCGAAGAAGCGGTCCATGGGCGCCGCCAGCTTGCCCTTGTAGCCGGGCACCGGGCCGTGCACGGCTTCGAGCGGCTTGCCCAGCTTTTCCGCGAGGTCCCAGCGCGACGGGAAGCAGACCGAGCCGGCGACCAGGCGGTAGGGCTCCCCCTCGCCGGCCGAATGCATCAGGGCGAGGTCTTCCTGCACCAGGCGGGCCGCCCGGTCGAGCGGGTGAAGCGAGAAATCGCGCAGGGGATGGCGCCAGCCGTCGATCCGGTCGACCAGGAATTCGTCGTCGCCCTCGACCCGGAAACGCTCGGGGAAGCGGCGGCACAGATGTTCGATCAGCAGGGCCAGGACTTCGGCGCCCATCTGCTCGGTCCCCGGCAAGGCACCGAAGACGTCGCCGTGGCGGGTCGCCAGCAGGCGCTGCTTCTCCTCGATCTCGGCACGATAATGCTCGTCGATCTGGATCCAGTCGTCGAGGTCGAGGCCGGCCAAGCCCATCTGGATGCGATAGGGCCCGGTCGAAAAGGGAACATAGGGAATCACGACGCCACTCCCGCTGCGGCGGCGGGCCACGCCGCCGCTCGATCACCGATCGGGGAAGACTCGGATATTCCGGGGGGTGAGCGCAACCCTTGCCCCCCGCTCCAGCGACAATCCGTCCAGCACCTGGCGCATGGCCTCGACCTCGACCGTGAGCGAGATCGTCGGAACATTGACCTCGACCCGAAGGATCGGGCCGTTGGCGAAGACATGGGCGATGGTGCCCTCGATCCCGCCATAGGTGCCCGAAGGCTTGATATCGAATTCATGCGGGCGGACGAAGGCCATGCCCAGCCCGTCCTCGACATCGGCGACCGGCACCAGCAGGCCGGCGACATTGGCGATACCGCCCTTCACCGCGGCCGGCAGCCGGTTGGTATTGCCCAAGAAATCGTAGACGAAGGGCGTCGCCGGCGCGTCATAGACCTGCTGGGCCGGGCCGACCTGCTCGATCAGGCCCTTGTTCATGACGACGACCCGGTCGGCGATCTCCAGCGCCTCTTCCTGGTCGTGGGTGACGAAGACGGTAGTGATGCCCATGTCGTCGTGCAGCTTGCGAAGCCAGCGGCGCAGCTCCTTCCGCACCTTGGCGTCGAGCGCACCGAAGGGCTCGTCGAGCAGGAGGACGCGGGGCTCGATCGCCAGCGCCCGGGCCAGTGCCACGCGCTGGCGCTGGCCGCCCGAGAGCTGCGAGGGATAGCGCCCGCCGAGGCCTTCGAGCTGGACGAGGCGGAGCAGGCGGTCGACCCGGGCCTCGATCTCGGCCCGGGGCGGCCGGCTTGCCCGCGGCCGGACTTCGAGCCCGAAGGCGACGTTCTTGGCCACGGTGATGTGCTTGAACAGGGCGTAGTGCTGGAACACGAAGCCGACGTGGCGGTCGCGCACCGAGCGGTCGCTGACGTCATGACCCTCGAAGAGGACGCGGCCCCGGTCGGCGAACTCGAGCCCGGCGATGATGCGCAGAAGCGTCGTCTTGCCCGAGCCGGAAGGGCCGAGCAGGGCCAGGAACTCGCCGCCCGAAACCTCCAGGCTGACGTCGTTCAGGGCCTGGAAGGCGCCGAAATTCTTGCTCACCCCCGAAATGTCGATACTCATGGCCGATCCCGGTCAGTGCCGCGCGGAGGCAGCGATCTCGTCGCCATAGCGCCACTCCAGCACGGTCTTCAGGACCAGGGTGACCAGCGCCAGAAGGGCGAGCAGCGAGGCGACCGCGAAGGCCGCCGTGAAATTATACTCGTTGTAGAGGATCTCGACATGCAGCGGCATCGTGTTGGTCAGGCCGCGGACATGGCCGGAGACCACCGAGACCGCGCCGAATTCCCCCATCGCCCGGGCATTGCACAGAAGCACGCCATAGAGGAGGCCCCAACGGATGTTGGGCAATGTGACGCGCCAGAAGGTCTGCCAACCCGACGCCCCGAGGGAGATCGCAGCCTCCTCCTCCGAGGTGCCCTGCTCCTGCATCAGCGGGATCAATTCGCGCGCGATGAAGGGGAAGGTGACGAAGACGGTGGCGAGCACGATGCCGGGCACCGCGAAAATGACCTTGATATCGTGTTCGGCCAGGAACGGCCCGAGGTAGCCCTGGGCCCCGAAGAGCAGGACATAGACGAGGCCCGAGATCACCGGCGAGACCGAGAAGGGCAGATCGATCAGGGTGATCAGCACCGACTTGCCGGGAAATTCGTATTTGGCGACGGCCCAGGAGGCGGCGACGCCGAACACCATGTTGAGCGGCACCGAGATCGCCGCGACCGTCAGGGTCAGGGTGATCGCACTCCAGGTGTCGCGCTCGGTGACGGCGGTGAAGAAAGTGCCGAAGCCCTTGGCGAGCCCCTGCGTGAACACCGCGACCAGCGGCAGGACGAGGAAGAGCGCCAGATAGGCCAGTGCCAGGCCGGAAAGGCTCAGGCGCAGGAAGGGGCCTTCGGTCGTGGCATCGTTGCTGCGGGGGGCGCCTTCCATGCTCAGGCCTGCATCCTCGACTGGTTCCAGCGCTGGAGCACGTTGATCACCAGGAGCAGGAAGAAGGAAATCACCAGCATGATCACGGCGATCGCCGCGGCACCGGCATAATTATATTCCTCGAGCTTGGTCACGATCAGCAGCGGTGCGATCTCCGACACCATCGGGATATTGCCGGCGATGAAGATGACCGAGCCATATTCGCCCACGGCCCGGGCGAAGGCGAGCGCGAAACCGGTGACCAGGGCGGGCAGGATCGCCGGCAGGATGACCCGGCTGAAAGTCGCGATGCGCGACGCGCCCAGGCTCGCCGCCGCCTCTTCCGTCTCGACGTCGAAATCGGCCAGCACCGGCTGCACCGTGCGCACCACGAAGGGCAGGCCGATGAAGGTGAGCGCCAGCACGACGCCGAGCGGCGTATAGGCGATCATCATGCCCTTCGGCCCGAACAGCTCGCCGACCCAGGTGCCTGGGCCGACCAGGCCGCCGACCCAGCCGTTCCGGGCATAGAGCGTCGCCAGCGTGATGCCGGCGACCGCCGTCGGCAGGGCGAAGGGCAGGTCGACGATGGCATCGACCACCCGCTTGCCCGGAAAGCGATAGCGCACCAGGACCCAGGCGACGATCAGGCCGAACACACCGTTGATCAGCGCCGCCACCAGCGACGCCCCGAAGGACAGGCGCAGCGCCGCCAGCACGCGGGAGTCGAGCGCGATGGCGACGACGCCGCCGAAGCCGATCTCGCCCGCCTTCACGAAGAGGGCGGCGATCGGGATCAGGACGATGACGCCGAGATAGGCGAGCGAAAAGCCGAGCGTCGCCCGGAAGCCCGGAATGACGCTCGGCCGATGCCGTCTCGACAGGAACCCAGTGGATGCCAAGTCTCGTCCTTACGGCTTGTAGATCTGGTCGAACACGCCGCCGTCCGCGAAATGGGTGGCCTGGGCCTTGCGCCAGCCGCCGAATGCCGCATCGTCGATCGTGACCAGTTCGATGGTCGGGAAGGTTTCCTTGTACTTGGCCGCCACTTCCTTGTCACGCGGGCGATAGAACCACTGGGCCGCGATCTCCTGGCCTTCCTTGGAGTAGAGGTACTTCAGGTAGGCTTCGGCGACCTTGCGGGTGCCGCGCTTGTCCACCACCTTGTCGACCACGGCGACCGGCGGCTCGGCCAGGATCGACAGGCTGGGCACCACGATCTCGAACTGGTCGGGGCCGAGTTCCTTGAGCGCCAGGAAGGCCTCGTTCTCCCAGGCCAGCAGCACGTCACCGATCTCGCGCTCGACGAAGGTGGTGGTCGAGCCGCGGGCGCCGGTATCGAGCACCGGCACATGCTTGTAGAGCTGGGCGACGAACTCCTTCGCCTTGGCCTCGTCGTTGCCGTTGTGCTTCAGGGCATAGGCCCAGGCGGCGAGATAGTTCCAGCGCGCCCCGCCCGAGGTCTTCGGATTGGGCGTGATCACCTCGACGCCGTCGTGCACCAAGTCGTTCCAGTCCTTGATGCCCTTCGGGTTGCCCTTGCGCACCAGGAAGACGATGGTCGAGGTATAGGGCGAGGCATTGTCGGGCAGGCGCTTCTGCCAGTCGGGCGCGATCAGGCCCTTGTCGGCGATCGCATCGATGTCATAGGCCAAGGCGAGGGTGACGACATCGGCCTCCAGCCCGTCGATCACCGCGCGGGCCTGTTTGCCCGAGCCGCCGTGGGATGCCTGGATGGTCACCGCCTCGCCCGTCTCGGCCTTGTAATGGGCCGCGAAGGCGTCGTTGAAAGCCTTGTAGAGTTCGCGCGTCGGATCGTAGGAGACATTCAGCAGCGTCGTCTCGGCATGGGCAGCGACAGGCAGCGTGCCGATCATGGCGGCGAGGGTCACGCCGCAGGCCATCCGGCCGAAACCGCTCAGAACGGAACGACGGCTCGTCTTGCTCTCGAACATGCTTCTGCCCCCCTTGGGCGTGGTCACCAGTCGATAAGACAAATCACGACTGAGTTTGTCGCCTTTGTCAAAGCTGTTTTTGTGGATTAGAAATCATATAACACTAAATATATGTTTTATGCGCATGGCGTCGTCGCGCAGCGCATCGGCCAGGGTGGTCGCGTCCATGGTCTGCAGCATCACGTTGTAGACATCGCCGAACAGTCGGCGCACGGCGCAGGCGGCTTCGTCCTGACAATCGGCGCAGGGCGCGTAGGAATTGACGGAAATGCAGCTCAGGGGCGCGATCGGCCCGTCGATCGCACGCAGCACCATGCCGACCGAGATTTGCGCCGGCGGCCGCTCCATGACGTAGCCGCCGGCCCGGCCGCGCCGGCTGGCGATCATGCCCCTGCCCTTCAGATCGAGCAGGATGTGTTCGAGGAAGCTGCGTGGCACCTGGGTCGCCTGGGCGATGTCGTCGATCGAGACAGTCTCGCCGTGGCGGCCCGCAAGGTGGATCAGCGCCTTGAAGGCGTATTTGGCTTTCTGCGAAATCATCGCCGCCCCCGACTGTGCCGCCCTCGCCGCGGTCCGGGACGTGGCCCTCAGTGCCCGCCCAGGACCAGACTCAGGACAAACCCGGTGGCCCCGGTCAGTGCCACCAGGGCGATGATACGCTCGATATGTTGCCAATGGCGGACGACACTGCCGGGCACCTGCCGCCTCCGTCGTGCTGTAGGTCGGAAGCAGCAGCTTAATTCAACGACAGCGGATGTCGCTTATAAAATTTTCTACAATGCTTATGATGTTATTGATCAGCGGGGCGGCAACCCCATCAGCCGAGGCCGCGCGGGCGGAACCGCGCCGTGTTCAGGCCGCACTGCTTCCTGCACCGCCGCAGGGCTGGACTCTTTGTCATTCCGGCCCATCAGGGCAGCGAGCGAGACCAAGGCAGAAGACGAAGACCACAGGAACATCGAAAACTCTCCCGACCGGCAGCAGCGCGAATGCGAACCATTCGCACAGGCCTCGACAATGCACCCGTCTCGCGCTATATGCAAGTGCAAGCGCCTCGCAACTGCAACGCCTCGGGTCGAGACAACGGTCGCCGCCATGTATGTCTGCAACTGCAATGGTTTGAATCGACGAGCGGTCGACGCTGCGATCGCCGATGGCGCCGAAACCACGGGCGCGGTGTTCCGCAGCCTGGACTGCAAGCCTCAATGCGGCAAATGCGTGGGCGAGATCCGCGGCCTGATCGGCGCCTGCGGCCACCGCGACGCCTGCGGCCATGCCCCCGCCGCTCCGGGCGAGGCGCCCCAGCTCTTCCTGCTGGCCGCGGAATAGCAGGCAGCCCTCGCAACCGCGTACCGTCGTGGCATGATGAAGGGAGGCGTCCCGGCGCCTCGACAGTCCCCCCTGCCTATCGACGGAGACCAGCCATGAAGGGCGACCGCACGGTCATCAAATTCCTGAACGAAGTGCTGACCAACGAGCTGACCGCGGTCAATCAGTATTTCCTGCACGCCCGCATCTACGAGAACTGGGGTTTCGAGCGGCTGGCGAAGCACGAGTACAAGGAATCGATCGAGGAGATGAAGCACGCCGACAAGCTGATCAAGCGCGTGCTGCTGCTCGAAGGCCTGCCCAACCTCCAGGACCTGCACAAGCTGGCGATCGGCGAGACGGTGCCGGAGGGCCTGGCCGCCGACCTCACGGTCGAACGGCGCGGCCATGCCACGCTGGTGGCCGGGATCGAAGCTTGCGAGAAGGTGCAGGATTATGTGTCGCGCAGCCTGCTGCGCGAGATCCTCGACGATACCGAGGAACATATCGACCACCTCGAAACCCAGCTCGAGCTGATCGACAAGATCGGCTTGCAGAATTATCTCCAGACCCAGGTCGGCGAGCCGAGCTGAGCCGAAGAACAGTCTTGAAAAGGGATGCGGCGGATCTGCTGGGTACCTCCCGGAAACCCCGCGGATCCGCCGCCTGGAAAACCCGATCACTTCGGGAAAATTGGTGGGCTGTAAAGGATTCGAACCTTTGACCTAGTGATTAAGAGTCACCCGCTCTACCAACTGAGCTAACAGCCCCACGCCTCGATCGACGCGAGGCCGGGCTTTTACCAAGCCGGGCCCCACTTGTCGAGGGCTTAATCGAAAAAAATCAACCGGCGCCCTTCGGACCTTCGCCATCGGGCTTGGCGACGCCCGGCGCGAGGGCGGTGCGCGACAGCGGATCGAGGCGCATCGCCTCGCGCAATATGTCGGAAGCGACCGGGGCCGCGGCCGAAGAGCCGCCGCCGCCGTGCTCGATCAGCACGACGCAGGCATAGCGCGGATTGTCGACCGGGCCGAAGCCGACGAAGAGGGCGTGGTGGCGTTCGCGCCAGGGCTTGTCCTCTTCCCGCCGGCGCACGCCCGACAGGCGCTCGGCCCGGCTGATTCGCACCACTTGGCTGGTCCCCGTCTTGCCCGCGATCTGCATCCCCGGTTCGGTGATTCGCGAGCGGAAGGCGGTGCCCGAGGGGCTGTTCATGACCCGGTTCATGCCCCTGATCACGACGTCGAGCCAGCGCTTGTCGACGTCGATCTGGGGCGCCGGCGGCGCATCGGCCGGCGCCTTGGCCAGCCGTGGCACCACGGCGCGCCCGCCGTTGGCGATTCGGGCCGTCATGGTGGCGAGTTGCAGGGGGGTCGCCAGGACATAGCCCTGGCCGATGCCGCAGATCACCGTCTCGCCCTGGAGCCAAGGCTTCTTCAGGGTCTTTTCCTTCCAGGCCTGGGTCGGAATCAGGCCCGGCTTCTCGCTCGGCAACTCGATGCCCAGGCGTTCGCCCAGGCCGAACTTGCGGGCGAATTCCGCCAGCCGGTCGATGCCCACTTTGCGGGCGACGTCATAGAAGAAGCAATCGCAGGATTGTTCCAGCGCCGCCTGCATGTCGACGGTGCCGTGGCCGCCCTTCTTCCAGCAATAGAACGTATGGGTACCGAGCTGGAGCGAACCCGGGCAGAACACGGTGTAGTTGGGCGAGATCGCCCCGGCGTCGAGCGCCGCCAGCCCGACCACCATCTTGAAGGTGGAGCCGGGCGGGTATTGGCCCGAGATCGGCTTGTTGGCCAGCGGATTGCGCGGATTGGTGCTGAGCGTGTTCCATTCCGTCTTGGACAGACCCAGGTTGAAGGGTGTCGGGTCGTAGCCCGGGGTCGAGGCGACCGCGAGCAGCTCGCCGGTATGAACGTCCATCACCACGGCCGCCCCACTCTCCTCGCCCAGGCGCTGGTAGGCGAAGCGCTGGAGGGCGAGATCGAGGGCGAGCACGACATCCTCGCCCGGCTGCCCCTCGTCGCGCGAGAGTTCGCGGATCATGCGGCCGAAGGCGTTCACCTCGACTTGGCTGGTACCGGCTTTGCCGCGCAGCGCCGTGTCGAAAGTCCGCTCGACCCCGTTCTTGCCGATCTTGAAGCCCGGCAGCTGCAAGACGGGATCGCTGCCGTCCGACAGGTCCTTGTCGGAGACCGAGGAAACGTAGCCGATCACATGGGCGAGTTCCGGCCCGAAGGGATAGTAACGGGTCTCGCCCACGTCGGGCTGGATACCGGGCAATTCCGGGCTGTGCACATTGATCGCGGCGAATTCTTCCCAGGTCAGGTTTTCCAGCACCGTGACCGGCATGAAGGCGCGCACCCGCCCCATCTCGCGCCGGACCCGGCGGAGCTGGTGTTCCTGGATCGGCACGATGGCATTGAGGCCGGTCAGCGTGGCATCGACGTCGTCCGACTGCTCGCGGATCAGGACGACGCGGAAATTCTGCCGCCCAGTCGCCAGCTCGTTGCCGAAGCGGTCCAGGATGCGGCCCCGGGTCGGCGCCAGCAGGCGCAGGTTGATGCGGTTGTCTTCGGCCAGCGTCTGATATTTGTCGCCGTCGATCACCTGGAGCTGATACATGCGCCCGGCCAACACCGAGAGCAGGGCGAGCTGTCCGCCGGCCAGGAACAGGGCCCGCCGCGTCAGCAGTTTGGCGCGGACAGCGTCGTTCTTCTCGACGCTCACCGGAAACTCTCCAGTGACTTCAGGCTGCGCACGATCTGGCCGAAAAGCCAGCTCACCACGGGATAGAGGGCGATCGAGAACAGCGCCTGCATGACGAAGGGCTGGAATTCGATCAGGCGCGTGGCATGGATCGAGCCGAGCAGCCAGCCCCCCGCCGTGGCGATCAGGGCGACCACGGCAAAGCCGAACCAGGCGATGCTGAAGGTGCGCGCGGTGAAGACCCGCCGCTCGCTGGCGACGAAACGCTGCACGGCGAGCAGGATCAGGGTGCCGAGGCCGATCGGCGCGCCCGACAGCGTGTCCTGCAGCAGCCCGATCAGGAAGACCGCGGGCGGCGGCAGCAGTTCCGGCTGAAAGATGGTCCAGAAATAGACCAGCATCAGGGTCAGCGCCGGACCGGCCGCATCGATGCCGTTGATGCCGGAGGGCGCCACGGACAACAGGACGCAGGCGAGGCCGACCAGGGGCGGCACCAGCAGGACCAGGCTGGCCAAGGCGCGTCGTGCCCAGGGCTCGGTCACGGCCACACCTACTGGTCGTCCGACGGCGGCTGCCGGGGCGCGTAGACGCGGGCCGGCGGCGGCGGCTTCACCGCTTCGGGCGCCGGAGCTGCGGCCGGGGCAGGAGCCGGCGCCGGCTTGGCCGGCTCGGGCGTGTTCAGGGCGGGCAGCGGCGGGCCGGAGGGGGGCTCGGGATCGGGCACCGGGCCCGGCTCGCCGTCGTATTCGACGATCTTGATGAAGTCGAGCTTGTCGAAGCGGACCCAGGGGCGCACGCGGACGACGCCGTTGGTCACCGTCTCCACGGCGCCGACGGGCAGGCCGGGCGGAAACATGCCGCCGATGCCGGAGGTCACCACCCGGTCGCCCGGATGGACCCTTATGCCGGGGGCGAGGTAGGAGAGCCGCGGCAGGGCCGAATTGTCGCCTTCGAGCACGCCGCGCGCCTGGGCGCCTTCGAGCGCCACGGGAACCCGGCTGTTCAGGTCGGTGAGGAGCAGCAGGCGCGAGGCTTCGTTGCCGGCCGCCAGCACGCGGCCGACCACGCCGGAGCCGGTCAGCCCGACCTGCCCCGACTTGACGCCCGACGCGGTGCCGGCGTCGACCACCACGGTGCGCACGAAGGGACCGCCGCCTTCGCCGATGATGCGGGCGGTGACGAAGCGCACCTGCGGCTCGGTCCGGACATGGAGGAGATCGCGATAGGTCGCGTTCTCGATCGCCAGGCGCCGCGCGGTCGACGCCCAGGCGCGCAGGCGCTCGTTCTCCTCGTGCAGGGCCTGATTCTCCTCATAGAGATTGACCCAGGTGTCGATCGCGGCGATGCCCGATTTCACGCTGGCCAGCGGCTTGGCCACGAGGTCGAGCACCGGCGCCGCCAGGTCGACGACCACGGCACGGCCGCGCTCGATCAGCATCGAGTCGACCTTGCCCAGGATGATCAGCCCGACCGAAAGGACGAGGAGGGCCAGAAAGGCGAATCGCTGCGCCAGCACCTTGATCGGTGCCGTCAGGCTGTTCACCCTTTGCTGCGGTTGGCGCACGACGAAGTCCTATGGGGGGCGGGCCCCCCGAAGACGATGGTCAGACCAGAATTAGTAAGCCTGCGTCAGGACATGGCGCAAGGTCTTCATCTCTTCGAGCGCCCGGCCCGTGCCCTTTGCGACACAGGTCAGCGGGTCGTCTGCAATCGAGACCGGCAGGCCGGTCGCGTGGCGCAGCACGAGATCGAGGTTGCCGAGCAGGGCGCCACCGCCGGTGAGCACGATGCCCTTGTCGACGATGTCGGCCGCCAGTTCGGGCGCCGTGTGCTCCAGCGCCACCTTCACGGCCTCAACGATGGCCGAGACCGGCTCGGCCAGGCTCTCGGCAATCTGGCGCTGGCTGATGATCAGCTCCTTCGGCACGCCGTTCATCAGGTCGCGGCCCTTGATCTCCATGGTCAGGCCATGGCCGTCCTCGGGCGGGCAGGCGGAGCCGATCTCCTTCTTGATCCGCTCGGCCGAAGCCTCGCCGACCAGGAGGTTATGATTGCGGCGGATATAGGCGATGATCGCCTCGTCCATCTTGTCGCCGCCGACGCGGACCGAGCGGGAATAGACGATGCCGCCGAGCGAGAGCACGGCCACTTCCGTGGTGCCGCCACCGATGTCGACGACCATGGAGCCGGTCGGCTCGGTCACCGGCAGGTTGGCGCCGATCGCCGCCGCCATCGGCTCCTCGATCAGATAGACCTTCCGGGCGCCGGCCGATTCGGCCGATTCCTGGATCGCCCGGCGCTCGACCGCGGTCGAGCCCGAAGGCACGCAGACGACGATCTGGGGCGAAGCGAAGGAGCGCCGGTTGTGCACCTTGCGGATGAAATGTTTGATCATCTCTTCCGCGACTTCGAAATCGGCGATGACGCCGTCACGCAGCGGTCGGATCGCCTCGATGTTGCCGGGGGTTCGGCCCAGCATCATCTTGGCCTCGTCGCCGACCGCCAGAACCTGTTTCTTGCCGCGGTTGCTGACCATCGCGACGACCGAGGGTTCGTTAAGGACGATGCCCCTGCCCTTCACATAGACGAGCGTATTGGCGGTACCAAGGTCGATAGCCATGTCGGCGGACAAAACGCCGAGCATCTTCGAAAACATCGAAAGGGCACTCCGGTGGAAGGCAGGCGAGATCCGAGACGGCCTGCCGTCGAATTGCGCTCTTCTTTAAAGACTCATGGGCCGCGGCTCAATGGCTTATGTGACGGGCCTGCGCTGCAAATGCTAAAGGCCGCGGCGCGGGGCCGCGGCCTTCCGGCGACGGAGCCGAAGGCTCAGTTGCGGGCCTTGTCCACGAGCTTGTTCTTGGTGATCCAGGGCATCATGGCGCGCAGCTTGGCGCCCACTTCCTCGATCGGATGCTCGGCCTGGAGGGCGCGGGTGGCCTTGAAGGACGGCGTGCCGGCGATGTTCTCCAGCATCCAGTCGCGGGTGAAGCGGCCGGTCTGGATGTCCTCGAGGACGCGCTTCATTTCCTTCTTGGTCTCTTCGGTCACGATCCGCGGGCCGGTGACATAGTCGCCGTATTCCGCGGTGTTCGAGATCGAGTAGCGCATGTTGGCGATGCCGCCCTCGTAGATCAGGTCGACGATCAGCTTCACTTCGTGCAGGCACTCGAAATAGGCCATCTCGGGGGCGTAGCCCGCCTCGACCAGGGTCTCGAAGCCGGCCTTGATCAGGGCGGTCAGGCCGCCGCAAAGCACCGCCTGCTCGCCGAACAGGTCGGTCTCACATTCTTCGCGGAAGGTCGTCTCGATGATGCCCGAACGGCCGCCGCCGATCGCCGAAGCGTAGGACAGCGCGATCTCGAGGGCATTGCCCGAGGCGTTCTGGTGCACGGCCACCAGGCAGGGCACGCCGCCGCCCTTCTGGAACTCGGAACGCACGGTGTGGCCCGGGCCCTTCGGCGCGATCATGAAGACGTCGAGGTCGGGGCGCGCCTCGATCAGCTTGAAGTGGATGTTCAGGCCGTGCGCGAAGACCAGCGCAGCGCCCTGCTTCATGTTCTTCTCGAGGTCGTCCTTGTAGAGCTTACCCTGGAGCTCGTCCGGGGTCAGGATCATGACGACATCGGCCCAGGCCGCGGCTTCCGCCGGGGTCATGACCTTCAGGCCCTCGCCCTCGGCCTTCTTGATGGTGGCCGAGCCGGGGCGCAGCGCCACGGCGACGTCCTTCACGCCGGAATCGCGCAGATTCAGGGCATGGGCATGGCCCTGGCTGCCGTAGCCGACGATCACGACCTTCTTGGCCTTGATCAGGTTCACGTCGGCGTCGCGATCGTAATAGACGCGCATGGGTCTGGTCCTTGTTTTCGGTTGTCAGAGAGAGCCGGTGCCGCGCTGGATCGCGACGACGCCGGTGCGGGACAGTTCGGCCAGGCCGAGCCCCCGCATGAGTTCGATGAAGGCATCGATCTTCGAGGTATTGCCGGTCAGCTCGAAGACGAAGGATTGCGCCGTGCTGTCCAGCACGCGGGCGCGGAAGGCATCGGCGAGGCGAAGCGCCTCGACCCGCTTCTCGCCGGTCGAGACGACCTTGATCAGGGCGAGTTCGCGTTCGAGCGACGGCCCGTCCTGGGTCAGATCCTGGACCTTGTGCACGGGCACCAGGCGGTCGAGCTGGGCCTTGATCTGCTCGATCACCATCTCGGTGCCCGAGGTCACCACGGTGATCCTGGAAAGATTGCGGCTGTCCTCGACCTTGGCCACGGTCAAGCTGTCGATATTGTAGCCGCGGCCGGAGAACAAGCCGATCACGCGGGCGAGAACACCCGCCTCGTTGTCGACCAGAACGGCAATGGTATGGCTGCGGATCGGTTCCACGGCGCCCTCTTCTTCCCCGCGTCGGCGGGGCTTATAGCTGGAAATATCCGGTTGGGAAATCGCTTTGCACCCGCGCCCCGGGGGCCGGCCCTCAGACGAGGGCCATGCCCTCGGTCGAGATGTCCCGGTTGGACTCGTCGTCCGGCCCCAGGATCATCTGGTTGTGGGCGGCGCCCGACGGCACCATGGGGAAGCAATTCTCCTTCTGGTCGACCATGCAGTCGACGATCACCGGACGCTTCACCGCGATCATTTCCTTGATCGTGTCGTCGAGATCGGCCGGCCTGTCGCAGCGAAGCCCGACCGCGCCGAAGGCTTCCGCCAGCTTCACGAAATCCGGCAGGGCGTGCATGTAGCTCTCGGAATAGCGGTTGCCGTGCAGCAGTTCCTGCCACTGGCGCACCATCCCCATATATTGGTTGTTCAGGATGAAGACCTTGACCGGCAGGCGGTATTGGATCGCCGTCGCCAGCTCCTGGATGTTCATCATGATCGAGGCTTCGCCCGCGACATCGACCACCAGCGCATCGGGATGCGCCATCTGCACGCCGATCGCGGCCGGCAGGCCGTAGCCCATGGTACCGAGCCCGCCCGACGTCATCCAGCGGTTCGGCTCCTCGAAGCCGATGAACTGGGCCGCCCACATCTGGTGCTGACCGACCTCGGTCGTGATGTAGGTGTCCATGTCCTTGGTCAGGGCATGCAGGCGCTGGATCGCATATTGCGGCTTGATGATCTCGGCCGAGGGCTTGTAGCGCAGGCAGTCGCGCGCGCGCCATTCCTCGATCTGCTTCCACCAAGTCGCCAGGGCGTCCTTGTTCGGGCGCAGCACCTTGGACTTCCAGACCTTGATCATGTCCTCGAGGACATGGGCGACGTCGCCGACGATGCCGAGGTCGACCCGCACGTTCTTGTTGATCGACGAGGGGTCGATGTCGATGTGGATCTTCTTCGAGTTGGGCGAGAAGGCGTTGATGCGGCCGGTGATGCGATCGTCGAAACGGGCACCGACGCAGACCATCAGGTCGCAGTCGTGCATCGCATTATTGGCCTCGTAGGTGCCGTGCATGCCCAGCATGCCCAGCCACTGCTTGTCCGAGGCCGGATAGGCGCCGAGCCCCATCAGGGTCGAGGTGATCGGGAAGCCGGTCATCCGCACGATCTCGCGCAGGAGCTGCGAGGCCATGGGGCCGGAATTGATCACGCCGCCGCCGGTATAGAAGATCGGCTTTTCGGCCGCGGCGATCATCTCGACCGCCTGGCGGATCTTGTTGAGATCGCCCTTCACCTGCGGGCGATAGGACTTGTGCTGGACATTGGCCGGCGGCGTATAGACGCCGGTGCCGAGCTGGATGTCCTTCGGCAGGTCGATGACGACCGGGCCGGGCCGCCCGCTCCGCGCGACATAGAAGGCCTCGTGGACGACGCGGGCCAGGTCCTTGATGTCCTTGACCAGCCAATTGTGCTTGGTGCAGGGCCGCGTGATGCCGACCGTGTCCGCCTCCTGGAAGGCGTCGTTGCCGATCAGATGGGTGGCGACCTGGCCGGTGATGCAGACGATCGGGATCGAATCCATCAGCGCGTCGGTCAGGCCGGTGACCGCATTGGTGGCGCCGGGGCCCGAGGTGACCAGCAGGACGCCGACCTTGCCGGTCGAGCGGGCATAGCCTTCCGCCGCATGGGCCGCCCCGCCTTCCTGGCGGACCAGCACGTGCTTGATGTCTTCCTGCTGATAGAGCGCGTCGTAAATGGGGAGTACCGCACCGCCCGGATAGCCGAAGATCGTGTCCACGCCCTGATCGACCAGGGCTTTGAGCAGGATCTCTGCGCCGGTCATCATCGTCTGCGCCATAACACCGATACCTTCCATGCCGGCCGCCCTCGCGGCCCCGAGCCGAGACAAACCGCCCCCGAATTGGCGGAGGGCGCACCCTAATCGTTCAAGATTGCGTCGTCAACCCCTCTGGACGCAGCTTCCGTTCAATATCATTGATAATTCTTTCCGTTTCTTGCGCGGAGGCGACCCAGCGCCAGTCTGCCATACGCCCCCGGGCCCAGGTCATCTGCCGTTTGGCGTATTGCCGGGTCTCGATCTCGGCCTTTTCGAGCGCGGCGGGCAGCGACATTTCGCCCGCCGCGTGGGCGGCGAAGGGCCGAAGGCCGATCGCCTTGGCCGCCGGCAGGGCGGGATCGAGGCCGAGGGCGGCGAAGGCGCGCGCCTCTTCGATCGCCCCTTCGGCCGCCATGGCTTCGAGCCGGCGGCGGATCCGGGCCAGCAGCGCCTCGCGCGGCGGCGCCACCACGACCCGCTCGACGGTACCGAGATCGGGCGCCGCCCCGCCCGCGGCCTGGAAGGCGGAGAGCGGCCGTCCGGTGCCCAATGCGACTTCGAGGCCGCGCAGGATGCGCTGGCTGTCCCCCGGCTTCAGCCGCGCCGCCAGGGCGGGATCGAGACGGCCGAGATCGGCGTGCAGGGCGGGCGCCCCTTCCACCGCGAGGCGCCGGGACAGGCCCACGCGCACCGCGGGATCGATCGCCGGGACATCGGCCAACCCTTCGGTCAGGGCATGGAAATAAAGCCCAGTGCCGCCGACCACCACGGCGACCGCCCCCGCCGCATGGGCGGCGCGGACCTCGGCCCGGGCGAGTTCGGCCCAGCGCGCCGCCGAACAGGCTTCCGCCGGATCGATCACGCCATAGAGGCGGTGCGGTACCCGCGCCTCGGCCGCCGCATCGGGCCGGGCGGTCAGGATGTGCAGGCGGGCATAGATCTGCATCGAATCCGCATTGATCACCCGGCCGCCGAGCCTTGCCGCCAATGCAAGGGCCAGCCCCGACTTGCCACTTGCGGTCGGCCCGGCGATCAGTACGGTGGCGGCCAAGTTTCACTCCTTCTCTGCGTGCCCAGATGAACCACGTCCTGACCGTCGTCGGCAACCCTGCCGAAGCCGCCCTCACCCCCCAGCACATGGCCGATATCGCCCTCGCCCTCGATCACGCGGGCGCCGAGGTCGAGGACCCGGTCTGGCTCGGCGACGGCATCGCGGCCGACCTGCCCTTCGACGGGCTGGATTTCGTCACGGCCGAGAAGATCGCCGACATGGCCCTGGCCGGCCTGCCCTTCGACCGGCTGGCCCAGGCGGACCTCGGACGGGCCAAGCGCCTGCTGATCGCCGACATGGATTCGACCATGATCACGATCGAATGCATCGACGAATTGGCCGATTTCGCCGGCCTCAAGGCCGAGATCGCGGCGGTGACCGAACGCGCCATGCGCGGAGAGCTGGATTTCGAGAGCGCCTTGAAGGAGCGCGTCGGCAAGCTGAAGGGCCTCTCCGAAAGCGTGCTGCAGACCTGCTACGACGAGCGCGTGCGCTTCACCCCCGGCGCCCGCAGCCTGGTGCGCACCATGGCGGCGAATGGCGCGCACTGCGCCCTGGTCTCCGGCGGCTTCACCTTCTTCACGAGCCGCGTGGCCGATTTCCTGGGCTTCCACGAGAACCGCGCCAATACGCTCGAAGTGGCCGACGGCGCGCTGAGCGGCACGGTCGCCCTGCCGATCCTGGGGGCGCACGCCAAGCTCGAGGCGCTGCGCGGCCTGACCGCCCATTTCGGCCTTTCGCCCGACGAGACGCTGGCGGTCGGCGACGGTGCCAACGACCTGCCCATGATCGAGGCCGCCGGCCTCGGCGTCGCCTTCCGCGCCAAGCCGAAGGTGGCCGCCGCCGCCCGGGCCAAGGTGACCCACGGCGACCTGACCGCCCTGCTCTATTTCCAGGGCTACAACCGCGACGAATTCGCGGTCTGAGCGACCCTGGTCATCCGAACAGCGCCGCCAGTTCGTCCGGATCGATCGCCGGCACCACGCGGCCCTTCCGCCCCGCCATGGTCTCGGCCGCCAGCATGGCGTTGACCACGGATTCCTCGACCGCCTCGACTGCCGCCATGTAGAAGGCGTCGAGGTCGTCGTTCGGCACCGCGTCCAGGTGGAACAGCTCGGGTTCCGGCAGGGGGCCGAAGTCGTTGGCGGTCGAGAAGGCGAAGAAAATGTCGCCGGAGGAATTGCCGGACGGCGTGCCGTTCCGGCCGATGCCGATCGCGGCCCGGCGCGCCAGGCGCTCCAACTGGCCGGGCAGCAACGGCGCATCGGTCGCCAGCACGACGATGATCGAGCCCGTCTCCTTCCGCCACACCGGCGGCGGCAACAGCTTTTCGCCGACGCGGACGCCGCAGACCTCGAACCACGGCCCGCGCCCGTGGTTCGCCTGCACGAGGCAGCCGAGCGTATAATCCCCGGCGCGGACGGCGACGCGGCGGGAGGCGGTGCCCGTGCCGCCCTTCCATTCATAGGCGATCATGCCGGTACCGCCGCCGACATTGCCTTCCGCCAACGGCCCGGTCGCGGCGGCGTCGATCGCGGCCAGCACGTCGGCCTCGGTCACATGCAGGCCCTCGATCTCGTTCAGATAGCCGTCATAGGTCTCACCCACCACGGGCAGCAACCAGAGCTGTTCCACCTGTTCCGGGAAGCGCTGCATCATCCAGCGGTTGACGCCATGGTGCACCATGCCGATCGAGGCCGTGTTGGTGATGGCGATCGGCCCGGTGGACCAGCCGCCGTCGCGCACCCAATGCGATCCCGTCATCTCGCCGTTGCCGTTCATCGAGAAGACGCCCGACCAGACCGGGTGCAGCAGCTTGCCGCGCGGGCGCGACAGGATCGCGGTGACGCCGGTCCTGACGGGGCGGTCGGTATCGATCAGCGTGGTGTAACCGACCTCGACGCCCGGCACGTCGGTGATGGCATTGAAGGGACCGGGCGTACCCCGGAACGGCAGGCCGAGGCCGCGGGTGCGGCGGCGCCCGTTCGGGCCGGTTTCATGCGGATGACGTGTCATGTCTGATTCCGAGGGCAGGACTGCATTGCCTTTCTCGATATTCCCCCGACACCCCGGCTTTGTCATCCTGGCCGCCCGGAAAAGGCACGCAACGGAGGAACATCCCGATGAACATCGATCTTTCGGGCAAGACCGCCCTGGTCACCGGTTCGACCTCCGGCATCGGCAAGGCGATCGCCATCGGCCTCGCCAAGTCGGGCGCCGCCGTCGTGGTGAACGGCCGGGGCCAGGGGCGGGTCGACGCCGCCGTCGCCGCCGTACAGGCGGCCGCCCCGGGCGCTTCCGTGCGCGGCATCGCGGCCGATGTCGGCACCGCCGAAGGGGCTGCCACGCTTGCCGCCGCCCTGCCCGCGGTCGACATATTGGTGAACAATGCCGGCATCTTCGAGCCCAAGGGCTTCTTCGATATTCCGGATGCCGATTGGACCCGCTTCTTCGAGGTCAATGTCATGTCCGGGGTGCGCCTGTCGCGCGCCTATATGCCGGGGATGCTGAAGGCCAATTGGGGCCGCATCGTCTTCATCTCGTCCGAATCCGCCCTGCACATTCCGGCCGAGATGATCCATTACGGCATGACCAAGACGGCCGAACTGGCGATCTCGCGCGGTCTCGCCGAAATGACCGCGGGCACCGGGGTCACGGTGAATGCGGTGCTGCCCGGTCCGACCCGTTCCGACGGGGTCGAGGATTTCCTGAAGGCGCTGGCGGCCGAGGCCGGCACCTCGGTCGACGAATTCGCCGCCAATTTCGTCAAGCAGCTCCGCCCGACCTCGCTCCTCCAGCGTTTCGCCTCGGTCGAGGAAGTGGCGAATATGGTGGTCTATGCCTGCTCCAAGGAAGCCTCGGCCACCAATGGTGCCGCCCTTCGGGTCGAAGGCGGCATCGTGCGCACGATCGTCTGAGAAGGGCCCATGAAGGTCCTGATCGTCTTCGCCCATCCCGAACGGCAGAGCTTCAACGGCGCCATGGTCGATGCCGCAGTCGCGGCGCTCGAAGCCGCGGGCCATACGGTCGTGGTGAGCGACCTCTACCGCATGGGTTTCGATCCCGTCTCGAGCCGGGCCAATTTCACCTCGGTCAAGGATCCGGACTATCTGAAGCTCCAGATCGAGGAAATGCACGCGACCGAGGTGGGCGGCTTTTCGCCCGAAGTGGAAGCGGAAATCGAAAAGGTCGAAGCCTGCGACCTGATGATCTTCCAGTTCCCCCTCTGGTGGTTCGGCCTGCCGGCGATCCTGAAGGGCTGGGTCGACCGGGTGATGGCCATGGGGCGGACCTACGGCGGCGGCCGCTTCTATGCGACCGGGCCGTTCCAGGGCAAGAATGCGCTGCTCTCGGTCACCATCGGCGGCCCGCCCGAGAATTACCGGAAGGGCGGCTTCAACGGCGACATCACGGCGATCCTCCGCCCGATCCACCGGGGCATCCTGCAATTCCTGGGCTTCGAGGTGCTGGCGCCGGAATTGCACCACGGGCCGGCGCGGGCGACGCCCGAACAGCGTAGCGCCTGGCTCGCCGCCTGGCAGGCCCGGCTCGCCGCCATCGGCCAGGAAAGTCCCTACGACGTCGGCCCCTACTGAGGAAAGCGGCCGAGCACCACGCGCTCGATCCCGGCGAGGTCGCGGCGGGTGGTGACGGGGCCGAGGCCCGCCGCCTCCATCAGCTCGGCCACCGCCGCCGCCTGGCCGATCCCCACTTCGAAGGCGACGATGGCGCCCGGTGCCGCCACCGGCGGCAGCCTGTCCAGGATGGTGCGATAGGCGCCGAGCCCGTCGCCGCCCGGCGTCAGCGCCGTGCGCGGCTCGAACAGGCGGACTTCGGGGGCGAGGCGGGCCATGTCCGCCTCCGGGATATAGGGCGGGTTGGAGACGATGACGTCGAAACGCTCGTGCAGCCCGTCGCTCCAGTCGCCCTCCTGGATGCGGGCACGGGGAGCGAGGCCCAGGGCCTGCATATTCTCCCGCGCGACTGCGGCCGCCGCGGCCGAGCGGTCGACACCGACGCCGGTCGCCGCCGGACATTCGGTCAGCAGGGCGGCCAGGATGCAGCCGGTGCCGGTGCCGAGGTCGAGTAGGCGAAACGCCTTCCAACGGCGGAGCCCGATCACGGAGAGGACTTCCTCGACCAGCGTCTCGGTGTCCGGCCGGGGATCGAGCGTCGCCTCGGTCACCTTGAAATTCAGGCTCCAGAATTCGCGCCGGCCCAGGATCTGGGCCATCGGGCGGCGGGCGGCGCGCTCGGCCGCCATGGCGTCGATCCTCGCGGCCGGCGCTTCCGCCACCGGGTCGTCGCCATGGGCCAATATGGCGGCGCGGTCGAGGCCCAGGACATGGCCGACGATCAGTTCGGCATCGCGCCGCGGCCCTTCGACGCCGGCCATGCGAAGCCGCGTGGCCGCCTCGTTCACCAGGGATTTGACCGTCGGCCCGCCCACGATCAGGCCTGGCCGTCGAGATCGGCGAGCCTGGCCGCCTCGTCCGCGGCGATCAGGGGCTCGATGATCTCGTCGAGCGCTTCGCCCGAGATCACCTTGTCGATCTTGTAGAGGGTCAGGTTGATGCGGTGGTCGGTGACCCGCCCTTGCGGGAAATTATAGGTGCGGATCCGTTCCGAGCGGTCGCCCGAGCCGACCTGGCCCTTGCGGTCGGCCGCGCGTTCGGCGTCCGCCTTCTCGCGCTCGAGTTCATAGAGCCGGGCGCGCAGCACCTTCATGGCCTTGGCCTTGTTCTTGTGCTGGCTCTTCTCGTCCTGCTGCTGGACCACGAGGCCGGTCGGCAGATGGGTGATGCGCACGGCCGAATCCGTGGTGTTCACCGACTGGCCGCCCGGGCCGGAGGAGCGGAAGACGTCGATCCGCAGGTCCTTCTCGTCGATCGCGATGTCGACTTCCTCGGCTTCCGGCAGCACCGCGACGGTCGCGGCCGACGTGTGGATGCGGCCGCCCGCCTCGGTCGCCGGCACGCGCTGGACCCGGTGCACGCCGGATTCGAATTTCAGCCGGGCGAAGACGCCGGCGCCGGTGATCGAGGCGATCACTTCCTTGTAGCCGCCGTGTTCGGCCTCGGATTCCGACATCATCTCGACCCGCCAGCCGTGCAGCCCGGCATAGCGGGTATACATGCCGAAGAGATCGCGAGCGAAAAGCGCCGCCTCCTCGCCCCCGGTGCCGGCGCGGATTTCCAGGATGGCCGAGCGTTCGTCGGCCGCATCCTTGGGCAGCAGGGCGACGGCGACGGCGCGCTCCAGGCCCGGCAGGGCTTCGCCCAGGTCGCGGCGTTCCGCTTCCGCCAATTCGCGCATTTCGGCATCGGCGGCGGGATCAGCGATCATCGCGTCGAGATCGGCCAGTTCGCGGCGCTTGGCGCGCAAGCCCCGGATCGAGGCGACCACCGGCTCCAACTCGGCCAATTCGCGCGACGTCTTGGCGAAATCGCCGGATGCGAGCTGCCCGCCCGCCAGTTCCGCCTCGAGCGCTTCGTGGCGGAGCAGAATACGTTCGAGCTGGTCCTCGCGCACCATGATCAGCGATAGGCCGCCAGCGCGGCCTCGACATCGGCGAGCGGGATCGCCGCCTCGTCCCGCGTGTCGAGGTCGCGGCGCTTGACGACGCCATTGGCCAGTTCCTCGTCACCCAGCAGCAGGGCGACACGGGCGCCGTTCTTCGAGGCCCGTTCCAGCCGCTTGCCGACATTGCCGCGATAGGTCTGGTCGACCACGAAGCCGGCCCGGCGCAGCCGGTGCACGAGGCGCAGCGCCTCCGCCTCGGCCGCCTGCCCGATCGCGACGACGGTGAGCGCCCGGGCCGGGGCCGGGGGCGGCGCGATCATCATGGCCAGGCGCTCGATGCCGGCGGCGAAGCCGATGCCCGCGGTCTGCGGCCCGCCCATCAGCGCGATCAACCCGTCGTAGCGCCCGCCGCCCAGCACCGTGCCCTGGGAGCCGAGGTCGGTCGTCACGAATTCCCAGGCCGTGTGGCTGTAATAGTCGAGCCCGCGCACCAGGCGCTCGTCGACGACATAGGGAATACCGAGGGCATCCAACCCCGCCTTCACCTTGGCGAAGAATTCGGCGGAGGCTTCGTTCAGATAATCCTGCAGGCGCGGGGCATCGGCGACGATCACCCGGTCCCCCTCGTCCTTCGAATCGAGGATGCGCATCGGGTTGCGCTCGAGGCGCTTCAGGCTGTCTTCCGAGAGCCTGTCCTTATGGGCCGAGAAATAGTCGATCAGGGCCTGGCGATAGGCGAGCCGGCTCTCGGTATCGCCGAGCGTGTTGAGGCGGAGCTCGACCCGCGCGCCGAGGCCGAGGGCATGCAGGAAATCATGGCCGAGGGCCAGCACCTCGATGTCGGCCGCCGGCTCGGCGACACCCAAGAGCTCGATGTCGACCTGGTGGAACTGGCGAAGCCGGCCCTTCTGCGGCCGCTCGTAGCGGAACATCGGGCCGTGGCCGAACAGTTTCAGCGGCAGGTCCTTGGCGAGCCCGCCCGAGATGAAGGCGCGGGCGATGCCGGCGGTCATCTCCGGGCGCAGCGTCAGCGACTCGCCGCCCCGGTCGGTGAAAGTATAGGTCTCCTTCGAGACGACGTCCGAAGTCTCGCCCAGGGTCCGGTGGAAGACTTCGGTGAATTCGAAGATCGGCGTCTCGATTTCCTGGAAGCCGTAAGAGGTCGCGACATCCTTGAAGGTCGCCACGATATGGGCATGGCGCCGCGCGTCCTCGCCCAGAAGGTCGTGGGTCCCGCGAACGGATTGCAGCGCTGCCATGATGGTCCTCGAATATCCAAAGGCTTCGGCCACGGCGGGATCCCGCCCCGCCATGGCCCGTGAATTCGGTTTGTATCGCTATTCGGCGGCTGCGGGAGCCGCGTTTTTCGTCGCTTCGATCTCGGCCGCGCGCTTCTCGACCAGCTCGACGACATGGTCGATCAGGTCGCCGTCGGTCACCTTGTGGTCGGTCAACCCGTTCACATAGACCATGTGATTGCCGTTGCCGCCGCCGGTGACGCCCAGCATGGTCTCGCGCGCTTCGCCCGGCCCGTTCACCACGCAACCGATGATCGAGAGCGTGATCGGCGTCGAGATATGCGCCAAGCGCTTTTCCAGCACTTCGACCGTCTTGATCACCTGGAACGCCTGGCGGGCGCAGGACGGGCAGGAGACGATGGAAACGCCGCGGTGCCGGAGGCCGAGCCCCTTCAGGATCTCGAAGCCGACCTTCACTTCCTCGACCGGCTCGGCCGAGAGGGAGACGCGGATCGTGTCGCCGATGCCGGCCCAGAGCAGGGAGCCGATGCCGATCGAACTTTTCACCGTACCGGTGATGAGGCCGCCCGCCTCGGTCACGCCGAGGTGGAGGGGATAGTCGCAAGCCTCCGCCAGGCCCTGATAGGCGGCCACGGCCAGGAACACGTCGGACGCCTTCACACTGATCTTGAATTCGGTGAAGTCGTTGTCTTCCAGGATCTTGGCGTGGTTGAGCGCGGATTCGACCATGGCCTCGGGGCAAGGCTCGCCATAGCGCTCCAGGAGCTCGCGTTCGAGCGAGCCCGCATTGACGCCGATCCGCATCGAGCAGCCATGGTCCTTGGCCGCCTGCACGACCTCGCGGACGCGCGCGGCCGAGCCGATGTTGCCCGGATTGATGCGGAGACACGCGGCGCCGGCTTCCGCCGCCTCGATCGCGCGCTTGTAGTGGAAATGGATATCGGCGACGACCGGTACCGCGGATGCCTTGACGATCGCCTTGAGCGCCTTGGTGGCATCCTCGTCCGGGCAGGAGACGCGGACGATGTCCACCCCCGCGGCCTCGGCCGCGCGGATCTGGGCGATGGTGCCTTCGACGTCGGCGGTGACCGTATTGGTCATGGTCTGCACCGAGATCGGCGCATCGCCGCCCACGGGCACGGAGCCGACCATGATCTGCCGGCTCTTGCGGCGGACGATCTGGCGATAGGCGCGCACGGTCATGGGGTCAACGTCCCGCGCCTCAAGCCGGCGGCTTGGCGGCGCCTTCCAGCAGTTTCTCGGGATCGAGCGGCACGTTGCGGCGCACCTGCCCGATGGCCCCGAGGCTACCGAGCGACTTGCCGTCGACGATCACTTCGACCGCGCCCGCATTGCCGGTGACGAGAACGACATCCGGCCGGGCAGGCACCACGTAAGTGTCGCCCGCGCGCAGGATCTTGGTGAAGAGGATTTCGTTGCCCGCCCCCTGGACCTGGACCCAGGCGGCGTCGGTCGCCTTCAACACGACCCGGCCTTCGGCATTGGGCGATGGCACATGGGTGGTGGCGGCAGTGGTCACCGGCGCCGGAGCGGCGGCCGGCGGCGGGGCCGCGACATCGGTCGGCAGCGGCGTGGGCATCGAGCCCGGAGGGGCCGCCACCACACTGGGCAAGGCACCCGGCACCGCAGGCGCGCCCGGTGCCACGGTCAACGCCGGCAGGGTCGGGGTGATGGAGACGGCGGCGCTGGACGCCGGTTCAGCGGCCGGGGCCGGCATCTGGGCGGCATAGGCCGAGGTCGGATCATTGGACGCGGGCGCCTGCACGGCTGGGGCCGCCGCGGCGACCGCCCCCGGACCCGGCTGGGGCGCGGGCGCATCGGCCAGTTCGGCAGGTACCGAGGGCACCACTTCGGCCGGCAGCGTATTGGTGCGCGAGACGTAGTAATAGCCGCCGTAGACCAGCACCAGGAGTACGATCGAGAGCGAGAGCACGCGCCCGGTCGGGAATTTGGCTTCCTGGACCGGAGCCGGGAAATTCAGCGGTTGCGGCTCCGGGGTGCGGTTCAGCTCCGCCTTGAAGGCGGCCACTGCCGCCTCGCCGTCGAGGCCGAGGAAGGTCGCGTAGGAGCGGAGATAGCCGAGAGCATAGGTCAGCCCCGGCGTGCCCTCCGTCTCGCCCCTTTCGAGAGCGTCGAGATGGGCGGGCTTGATCCGCAGCGCAGCACCAATCTCGGCCGTGGTGCGGCCATAGGACTGGCGCGCCTCCCGAAGCTGGGCGCCGACACCGGAATAATAGGATTCCTCAGCCGGAACTTCGACATCCGGCTGAACCAGATACGGCTTACGTCTGCCCTGTGCCATCGAAACTCTCGCAACGCCCCGGTCGGCGAAATAACGCATGACAACCGGATGACTGATTCAGGCCGCCCCGGCGAACGACCTCGACCCTTCGAGAAAGCTGCCGCCAACATAAGAAGGTCGGCACATGAACGCAACTCGGTTAATCGCCCGTTTCATCATACACTTACGGCTGCGACAAAGACGCCACTCAGATGGCGACGCCGTGGTCGCGCGCAAAACTCTCGATCTTGCCGCGCAGCGTGCGATCGGGCCCGTCGATCAACCTTTCGAGGTAGGCGCGGAACTCGCCGACGTTCAAGCCGCGCAGCATCGCCTTCACCGGCCCGATCGACACCGCGTTCATCGAAATCGAGCGGAAGCCCAAGCCGAACAACGCCATGGCTTCGAGCGGCCGCCCGGCCATTTCGCCGCAGAGCGAGACCGGCACGTCGGCCGCGGTGCAGGTGGCGCAGATGTCGCGCAGCAGCTTGAGCGCCGACGGCGCCAATAGGTCGTAGCGCCCGGACACCTTGGGATTGCCCCGGTCGGCCGCGAAAAAGAACTGCAGCAGGTCGTTCGAGCCGATCGAGATGAAATCGACCAGCGGCAGCAGGGCCGGCAACTGATAAGCGAGCGCCGGCACTTCAAGCATGGTACCGACCCGGATCGCCGCCGGCAGCGGCCGCCCCAGGCGTTCGAGCCGGCGCCGTTCGACCTCGAGGATCTGGCGCGCCTGGCGGAATTCGGCGACGTCGGCGACCATCGGGAACATGACCGACAGCGTCTTGCCGGCGCCCGCGATCAGGAGCGCGCGGAGCTGGTAGCGGAGCAGCGCCGGCCGGTCGAGCACCAGGCGGATTGCGCGCCAGCCCAGCGCCGGATTCTCTTCCCGCTGGCCGACCATATAAGGCAACACCTTGTCGCCGCCGACATCGAGGGTACGGAAGATCACCGGGCGCTCGCCGGCCGCGTTCAGGACCTGGGCATAAAGCTCGATCTGGGCGGCCAGCCTGGGCATGGTGGCCGAGACCATGAACTGGAGCTCGGTCCGGAACAGGCCGATGCCGTCCGCCCCGGTCTCGTCCAGGTGCGGCAGGTCGACGTGCAGGCCGGCGTTCATATAGAGCTTGACGGCGATCCCGTCCCGCGAGACCGCCGGCATGTTGCGGTACTGGGCATATTCCGCGCGCCGCTCGACCCGGATACGCAGGTTCTCGGCAAACGCAGCCGAGACTTCGGGAGAAGGACGGAAGATGACCTGGCCGGTGTCGCCGTCGGCCACCACCACGTCGCCCGGCTCGATCCGCTCCAGCACCCGCTCGCAGCCGCCGACCAGGGGAATGCCTAAGCCGCGGGCGACGATTGCCACATGGCTGGTCGGCGAGCCCTCCTCCATCACCACGGCCTTGAGGCGCGAACGGTCGTAGTCGAGCAGTTCGGCCGGGCCCATGGTGCGGGCGATCAGAATCGCCTCTTCCGGCAGGACCTCGCCGGCCGCCGTCTCGGACTTGCCGACCAGGTGGCGCATCAGCCGATTGGCCAGGTCTTCGAGGTCCGACAGGCGCTCGCGCAGATAGGGATCGGTGACCGAGCCCATGCGGGCGCGGGTTTCCATCTGCACGCGCTCGACCGCGGCTTCCGCTGTCAGGCCGGACTTGATCGCTTCCTCGATCTTGTCGCGCCAGCCGCGATCGTGGGCGAACATGCGATAGGTTTCGAGGATGTCGCGGTGCTCGCCCGCCGGCACCATGTCCTCGTCCGCCAGCATGGCATCGATACGCCGACGCAGCGAGGAGATGGCGGTGGCGAGGCGATTGAGTTCGGCCTGGGGATCCTCGGCGATCAGGCGATCGACCGCGACGCGCGGCTCGTGCAGCACGGCGACGCCCATGGCCAAGCCTTCGGCGAGGCCGACGCCGTCGTAGATATAGGGTTCGGAACGCCTCGAATCGACCGCGGTATATTCGGCCGGATCGACCAGATCGCCCTGGCCGACCAGTTCGGCCAGCACCATGGCGATGGTCTGCAGGGCGTCGATCTCGTCTTCGTCGTATTCCCGCATGGTGCGGTTCTGCACGACGACGACGCCGACGACGCGACCGGCCCGGATGATCGGCACGCCCATCAGGGAGTGATAGATCTCTTCACCGGTCTCCGGCAGATAGGCGAACTTGGGATGCGACTGGGCGTCCGGCAGGCTCAGCGGCAGCGCGGTCTCGGCAATGGTACCGACCAGGCCCTCGCCCACCTTGAGGAAGGCCTTGTGCACCGCCTCGGGATTCAGGCCCTCGGTGGCGAAGAGTTCGAGCCGGGAGCCCGAGCGCAGCAGATAGATCGAGCACACGTCGGCGACCATGTTGGCCGCGATGTTGCGCACGATCTTGTCCAGGCGCTCCTGGGCCGTCCCCGGCCCCGCCATGACTTCACGCAGGCGCCGAAGGAGGACACGGGGGCCGCCCACCGCGCCCGCCATGGCTCAGGCCCGGAGCGGCGTCGGAGCCGCGCCCACGTCGGGAGCGACCGCGTGGAGCGCCAGGCGGGAGGCCAGCGCATCGGCCGCCTGGGTCACCAGCTCCTGGATGATCTCCGCCGCCGGCTGTTCGCGCGTCACCATGCCGACCGACTGGCCGGCCATCAGCGAGCCGTTCTCGACGTCGCCGTCGATCACCGCGCGGCGCAGCGCGCCGGCCCAGAAATGCTCGATCTCCAGCATGGCGGCATCCTTGTCCACTTCGCCCCGGTTGAACCGTGCCACGACATCGGCCTGGGTCTCCATGAAGCGGCGCGTGCCCTGATTCTGCAAGGCGCGGACGGGAATGACGGGGAAGCGCGGATCGAGCTGGACGGAGGGAATCGCGTCGCGGGCGGCGGCGCGGATGAAGGCCTTCTTGAAATTGGGGTGCGCGATCGATTCGGTCGCGCAGACGAAGCGGGTGCCGAGTTGCACGCCCGCGGCGCCGAGTTCGAGATACATGGCGATCGCCTCGCCCCGGCCGATGCCGCCGGCGACGAAGATCGGCACTTCGCGGATCTCGGGCAGGATCTCCTGGGCCAGCACGGCGGTCGAGACCGGACCGATGTGGCCGCCCGCTTCCATGCCTTCGATCACCAGGGCGTCGACGCCGGAACGGACCAGCTTCTTGCCGAGCGACAGCGCCGGCGTGAAGCAGATCACCTTGGCGCCCGCCGCCTTCACCTTGTCGATCGCGGTCTTGGGCGGCAGGCCGCCGGCCAGCACCACATGGCCGACCTTGGCCGCGATGCAGACGTCGACCAGCTCGTCGAGCTGGGGATGCATGGTGATCAGGTTGACGCCGAAGGGCTTCTTGGTCAGCGCCTGGGTGCCCGCGATCTCCGCCTCCAACAGGGCGGGGGTCATGGCGCCGCAGGCGATCACGCCGAAGCCGCCGGCATTGGAGATCGCCGAGACCAGGTGGCGTTCGGAAACCCAGGACATGGCGCCGCCCATGATGGCGGTCTCCGTGCCCAGGAATTCCCGGCCCCGCTGCCAGAGCCGATCCAGAACCGTGCGACCGCTGCCCGCTTGGGTCATCGTACTTCCTTCAGAACAGGGCCGCTCAAGCGGCGGCATCGAGCCCATAGGCGGTGTGCAGGGCGCGGACGGCGAGTTCGGTATATTCCGCCGCCACCAGCACGCTGATCTTGATTTCCGAGGTCGAGATGACCTGGATGTTGATGCCCTTTTCCGCCAGCGTGGTGAACATCTGGCGGGCGATGCCGGCGTGGCTGCGCATGCCGACGCCGATGACCGAGATCTTGGCCACATTGCCGTCGGTGTGCAGGTCGCGGAAGCCGATCTTCTCGCGGTTGTCCTGCAGAACCTTGATCGCCAGCGCGAGGTCGGCCTTGCCCACGGTGAAGGTGACGTCGGTCGTCTTGCCGTCGTCGGCGACGTTCTGGACGATCATGTCGACATTCACATTGGCATCGGCGAGCGGGCCGAAGACGGCGGCGGCGACGCCCGGCCGGTCGGCGACCTTGAGCACCGTGACCTTCGCCTCGTCGCGGCTGTAGGCGATGCCGGAGATGAGTTCCTGTTCCACGATTTCGTCCTCGTCAACCACCAGCGTGCCGGGCTTGTCCTCGAAGCTCGACAGAACCTGAACGCGGACGCGATGCTTCATCGCCATCTCGACCGAACGGATCTGTAGAACCTTGGCGCCGACCGACGCCATTTCCAGCATCTCTTCGTAAGTGATCTTATCAAGCTTACGGGCCTTCTCGACAATCCGCGGATCGGTCGTATAGACCCCGTCGACATCGGTGTAGATGTCGCAGCGATCGGCCTTCATGGCCGCCGCCAGCGCCACCGCCGAAGTGTCCGAACCGCCGCGGCCGAGCGTGGTGATCCGGTGATCCGGCCCGATGCCCTGGAAGCCGGCCACCACGGCGACCTGGCCTTCCTTCATGCGGCGCTCGATCTCGGCGGTGTCGATCCGCTCGATGCGGGCCGAGCCATGGGCGCCGTCGGTCTCGATCGGGACCTGCCAGCCGGCCCAGGAGCGGGCCGAGACGCCGAGTTCCTGAAGCGCGATCGCCAGGAGGCCGGCGGTCACCTGCTCGCCGCTGGCGACCACCGCGTCATATTCGCGGGCGTCGTGCAGGGGGGCGATGTCGCGGCAGTAGCCGACCAGCTTGTTGGTCTCGCCCGACATGGCGGAAACCACGACGGCGACTTCGTTGCCGGCGTCGACCACGGCTTTGACCCGACGCGCCACATTCTTGATGCGTTCGACAGTGCCGACGGACGTGCCGCCGAATTTCAGGACCAGGCGTGCCATGCGCGTGGTAACTCCAAGGCGATGCAGGCAAGACCGGCCATCGGAGAAGACTGGCCGGCCGCAAAAGGCGCGTATACATATCCCCCGTGCCGCCCAGAGGCAAGGCGGCTGCCCGATGATTGGCCCGATGATTGAACGGACGACCCAAATGGCAGGCGAAGCGAACGCACGCACCACGATCGACCCCGGCGAGGTCGCCCAATTCTCGGCCATCGCCGAGGAATGGTGGGACCCCGCGGGCAAGTTCAAGCCGCTGCACAAGTTCAACCCGACCCGCCTCGCCTATCTGCGCGAGACGATCGGCCGCCATTTCGGCCGCCCGGCGGCGGATCTGAAGCCCTTCGCCGGGCTCCGCCTGCTCGACATCGGCTGCGGCGGCGGGCTCCTGTCGGAACCCATGGCGCGCCTCGGGGCCGAGGTGGTGGGGGCCGACGCCTCGGAAAAGAACGTCAAGGTCGCCGCCCTGCACGCCGAACAATCGGGCCTGCCGATCGATTACCGCTGCACCACGGCCGAGGACCTGGCCCGTGCGGGCGAGCGATTCGACATCGTGCTGAACATGGAGGTGGTCGAGCATGTCGCCGACCTGAACCTCTTCATGGCGGCCTGCGCCAGCATGGTGAAGCCCGGCGGCGTCATGGTGACCGCGACCTTGAACCGCACCCCCAAGGCCTTCGCCCTGGCCATCGTCGGCGCCGAATACGTGCTCCGCTGGCTGCCCCGCGGCACCCACCATTTCAACAAATTCGTGAAGCCGAGCGAACTCGCCGCCGCACTCCGCCCGACCGGCCTCGAGACCCGCGGCTCGACCGGCGTCAGCTACAACCCGCTGGCCGACGAATGGCGTCTGTCGCGCGACATGGACGTGAACTACATGGTCTTCGCGGTCCGGCCATGAGCGACGAACCACTTCCGGACCCGGATCCGTTCGAAACGTTCATCGAATGGGCCAGCGACGCCGATCGCCGGGCCTATGCCGACCTGGGCAGGCCGGATGCGCCGGTAGTCGACCCGGACGACTCTGCCGCCGGCACCAGCAAGCCGTAAAGCCGGCAAGCCGGTAGCGCGGCGCACCCTACTGCAGCACCATCTCGACCCGGCGGTTCTTGGCCTGGCCGTCTTCGCTCGCATTGGAGGCGAGCGGTGCGAGCGGGCCGAGGCCCTTCGGGGTCAGGCGGGCGGGCGCGATGCCGTATTTGGAGACGAGGGCGGCGACCACCGCCTTGGCCCGGCGCTCCGAGAGGGCGAGGTTGTAGTCGAGCCCGCCTTTGTTGTCGGTATGACCAGTGACATAGACCTTGGCGGTCGGGTTGTCGGTCAGGAATTTGGCCATTTCGGCGAGCTGGGGCTCCGATTCCGGCTTCAGCTCCGCCTTGTCGAAATCGAAATAGATGCCGTAGAAGACCACCCTGCCCTCGCCGCCCAGCTTGCTGCCGATCTCGGCCGCCTTCACGGTCTCGATCCGCCGCTCCATCGGCTTGGGCTCGACCACTTCGAGCAGGACCTGGGTGGTATTGGTCAGGGCATGGCTGATGTTGCCGTTGCTGCCCCCGGTCATCACCACCGTATAGACACCGACCAGCGAGGTGCCCTCCGGCGCCACCTTCTTGAGAAGGGCGTAGCGGACATCCTTCACATAGTCGAACACGGCCGGGATGAACGACTGGCGGGCATTGTCGTAGCCCGAGCCGACCACCAGCGCCTGCTTGTTGTCCCAGGAATATTTCAGGCTCGGGAAGGCTTCGCCGCAATCCTCGGCGGCGCATTGGAAGGCGATCTCGAAGCCCTTGGCGGTCAGCGCATCGGTGAAATTGCGCAACACCTCGAGGGTCGAACGTTCCTCGTTGATCAGATAGATCGTGCGGGTGACTTGGCCTTCCGCCCGCTCGCGCTTGTCCCAGGCGGGGCTGGAATAGCTCTTGCCGAGCGCCGGGCTCGACGGCAGCAGCAATTCGTCGAAAGGCTTCTTGGTCTGCGACAGGATGACGGAGCCGCCATAGCGCCCGGTCAGCGGATTGTCCGCCGACTTCGGCGCGTCGCTGGTCAGCACTTTCTTCAGCCTGGGTTCGATCTCGTCGTCGGCCAAGGCGGCCTGCGCGGCGACGCAGGACAGCAGCGCGGCCGCGACGGCGCCCGCGAAACGCGTGAAACGAATCGGCATGATCTGCTGGCTTCCCCCGGTTCGGCAGGGGGAAGACGCTACCCCGGCGCCGGGGCGCCAGCAATGGCGCCTCAGGCGTCTTCCCGTTCGATCCAGGGAATGCGGGCGATGGGCACGCCCTCGTCGTCGAGCGCCTTGGCTTCTTCCGGCGTGGTCTCGCCGTAGATGCCGCGGGATTCGGCCTCACCGTGATGGATCTTGCGCGCCTCGTCGGCGAAACGGTCGCCGACATAGTCGCAATTGGTCTCGACCGCCTTCCGCAATTCTTTGAGCGCGGCGCGCATCTCGGCCTGCTGCTCGGCCGCCTTGGCCGATTTCTCGCGGCTGACGCCGGTCGCGACATTGGTCGCCTGGGGGCCGCGCGTCACCTTGGTCGCGCCGCAGGTGGGGCAGGCGACCTTGCCCTGGCGGGCCTGTTTCTCGAATGTGGCGCTGTCCTTGAACCATGCCTCGAAGACATGGCCCTCGGGACAGCCGAGGTCGTAGACGATCATGTCCTTGATGTGACGGCGCGAAGCCGCTTTGGCAAGGCCCTATCTGTCGAACGGCAGAGGGGCGTCCGCCTTGGTCAGGGGTTTCAGCGCGGCCCAGGAGAGCGTGCAGTCGTAGCCGCCTTCGGCATAGGAGCCGAGGGCATAGGGCGCGTAGTGGATGCGAACGCCGTCGCCGTCGAAGCCCCAGTTGGCGATGTCGCCGATGCCGTCGGCCAGTGCCTCGTCGCCGAGGGAATCCGCGATCAGCTCTTCCGGGACTTCGCGCTTGTGTTTTTCGGCCGTGACCGAGGCGCGGCAGAGCGGGATCAGGGCGGCCTTGCCCTTGGCGTCGATCACGTCGTCGAGCTTCAGGGCGCGCCCCGCCTCGGGCAGGAAATTGACCACCACGTTGTAACTCATGCCGTGGGCGCCGCCGGTATATTCGTAGATGTCGAAATCGACCGAGACGAAACGCCCCGAGGCATAGCCGATGCGATAGCCGACGATCCGGCCATACGGCCCTTCCTCGGAGCCGATGTCGGTCTCGCTGGCGCCGGCCGCCTTGGCCAGGAGGCCGTTCAACTGGTTCATCGCGGGCGTCTGCGGCTCGACCACCTGGGGCCGGATGATCGAGACCTCGAGCTGGGCCGCTTCGTCGACGTCGCGCAGGATCACCGGCGCGAAGCGCGGCGCGTCCGGCCCGGCGAAGACCGGCGCAGCCGAGAGGAGTCCGGCCCGGTCAGTCGCCATGCGTGCCAGGCATTCGGCATCCGGCGTCGCCTGGCCCTGGTCGGGATAGGTCATGCAGATATCGTTCCGGCGCTTCACCCAGTCGCGCTGATCGTCACGCAGGGCCTTCTGCTGCTCGGCGTCGAGCAGGGCCTTGGCCGCGGCATAGGCGGCCGACATGGCATCGTCCGCGGCCTTGGCGGCGGGATCGGCGCAGATCGCCTTTTCGATGTCGGTCTTCGCCTTGGTGCAGTCGAAGGCGAGGGCGGCGCCGGGAGCGGCCAGCACCGCGGCGACAGTGGCGAGCGGAAGCAGGCGCATCACGGCCCCTCGAACAGACGGTCGTGCTTCAGGGCCGGGATCCGGCCGCGTGCCGTCCCGACCAGGTCGAGGTCGAGATCGGCGGCGACGAAGCCCACCTCGGTGCCGCCGTCGGCCAGCACCACGCCCCAGGGATCGATGATCAGGGAATGGCCGTAGGTCTGGCGGCCGTCCTCATGGGTGCCGGTCTGGCCCGGCGCGATCACGAAACAGCCGGTCTCGATCGCGCGGGCGCGCTGGAGGACATGCCAATGGGCTTCGCCGGTGATCCTGGTGAAGGCGGCGGGCACCGCCAGGATCTCCGCCCCGCCCTGGGCCAGCCTTCGGTAGAGCGTGGCGAAGCGAAGGTCGTAGCAGATCGTCAGGCCCAGTTTGGCACCCTCGACCTCGGCCACCACGGCGCGCTCGCCCGGGCGGTAGGAGGCGCTTTCGCGGAAACTCTCGCCCCCCGGCAGGTCGACGTCGAACATGTGGATCTTGTCGTAGCGCGCCTTGATCGCGCCTGCGGGATCGATCAGGAAGGCCCGGTTGGCCAGCCTGTCCTGCCCCACGTCGATCGGCAGGGAGCCGATCAGCAGATGCACGCCGAGTTCGGCCGCCAGGGCGCGGAAGGCGGGCAGCGCCTGGTCCTCGTCCTCGGTCCGGATCTTGGGGCGCATCGCCTTCTTGTCCCGCTCCATGAGCGAGGTCATCTCGGGCGTGGCGATCAGGCGGGCGCCGTCGGCCGCGGCGGCGCGGATCAGCCGGCTCGCGGTCTCGACATTGGCGGCCACGTCCCGTCCCGCGGTGATCTGGACACAGGCAACGCGCAGGACGGACATGAAAAACTCCCGAGGCTCAGGCAGCGCTCAGGAGGGTATCCAGCTTGCCCGCGCGATCAAGGGCATAAAGGTCGTCGCAACCGCCGACGTGGGTTGCGCCGATGAAGATCTGCGGCACGGTGCGGCGGCCGCCCGCGCGCTCCGTCATCTCGGCGCGCTTGGCGGCGTCCATCGAGACGTCGATCTCGTGATAAGTGACGCCCTTTTCCGCGAGGAGCTGCTTGGCGCGGTAGCAATAGGGGCAGATCTGGGTCGTATAGATGGTGACGTCGGTCACGGTCGGGCCCTCCGGCGGCTTCACCCCAATAACGTGGTGCAGTGCGAAAAGATCCTCAAGCAGGATCTCCCGCATGGACGACCCGCGCCACGGTCAGGAGATCGACGCGGGCGGCCCCGGCCGCCTTCAGCGCCCGGCAACAGGCATCGGCAGTAGCGCCGGTGGTGAAGACGTCGTCGATCAGCACGAGGTGGCGCCCGGCGATCCGGGGCTTGGCCGCCGCCGCCACCTCGAAGGCCCCCGCCACGTTACGCAGGCGGGCGAGCCGGCCGAGCCGGCCCTGGGGCGGCGTCGGCCGCCGGCGCAGCAGCACGTCCGGCCAGACGGGCGTGCCGGACAAGGCGCCCACCTGGCGCGCCAGTTCGGCCGCCTGGTTGTAGCGGCGGGCCAGGCGGCGCTGCCAATGGAGTGGAACGGGGACCAGGGCATCCGCGCCGTCGAGACAATCGGCGCCGGCCTGGACCAGCAGCCGGCCGAGCGCGGGTGCCAGATCCAGCCGGTCGCCATGCTTGAAGCGGAGCAGCAGGTCGCGAATCGGCCCGCCATAGCGCGCCGCCGCCCTGGCATGGTCGAAACGGGGCGGCGCCGCGATACAGGCGGCGCAGAGCGTACCCGCCGGTACCGGCAGTTCGAAGGGCAGGCCGCAACAGACGCAGAGCGGGGCCGAGATGAAGGCCACCCTGGGCCAGCAGGCGGCGCAGAGCCGGCCCGGCGCATCGACACCGGCATCGCAGCCGAGGCAGACCGGCGGCAACAGGAAGTCGAGAAGGCGCGTCGCCCCCCGCTTCGTCCATCGCTGCAAGCCCCTCGCGATCATGCCCGCATCGTGCCATAGAAGGGCGCATGAGCGCAGCACCGCCCACCCCCGACGACATGCTGGTGTTCGACCGCCGCGCGGTCGCCCGCCACCGGACGCGGGCCGCCACGACCCTGGCCCAGCACGATTTCCTCTTCGCCGAGATCGCCGACCGGGTGGCGGACCGGATCCAGGACATCGACCGGCGCTTCCCCCTCGCCCTCGACCTCGGCTGCCACGACGGCGCCCTCGGCCGCCATCTGAAGGCGAGCGGCAAGGTCGATACGGTGATTTCCGCCGATCTGGCGCCCGCCATGGCGCAACTGGCCGGCGGTACGGCGCTGGTGGCGGACGAGGAATGGCTGCCCTTTGCCGACGGCAGCTTCGACCTGATCGCCTCGGCCGCCTCGCTCCACTGGGTGAACGACCTGCCGGGCACCCTGGTGCAGATCCGCGACGCCCTGAAGCCGGACGGTTTCTTCGCCGCCTCGATGATCGGCGGCGGCACGTTGACCGAACTCCGCCAGGCCTTCCTCGCCGCCGAGGCGCGGGTCGAGGGCGCGGCCTCCCTCCATGTCTCGCCCTTCGTCGATCTTCGCGATGCCGCCGGCCTGATGCAGCGCGCCGGCTTCGCCATGCCGGTCGTCGACCTCGAGACGATCACCGTCACCTATGGGGACGTCTTCGGCCTGATCCGCGACCTCCGCGGCATGGGCGAGCAGAACGCCCTGGCGGCGCGGCGGCGGAAGCCCTTGCGGCGCGAGACCGTGCTCGCCCTGGCCGAGGAATATCAGGCCCGTTTCGCCGGCCCCGACGGCCGCATCCCCGCGACCTTCGAGATCGTCACCCTGACCGGCTGGGCCCCCGGCCCCGACCAGCCGGTGCCGAAACGCCGTGGCACCGCCACCCATCGGCTGGCCGATGCGCTGGGCGTCCCGGAAATCGGCACCGGCGACAAGGCCGGCTAGCTCAGGCGGCGAGCGCCAAACCGGCGGCGAGATCGGCGAAATCCCGCGCCGGCAGGCAGGGCCTTGCCGCCATTTCGATCACCGCGGTGAAGGCTTCGGCCGGGGCTGCCGCCCGCATCCCGGTCAGCATGCCGAGCCGTTCGGCCGGGGTCATGGCGGGCAGCATCAGGCGCATATAGGCGATGTTTTCTTCCGGCGTCAGGCTGGCGATGATGCCGCCCTCGATCGCGCGGATTTCGTCGTCGCTGAAATGGGCGTGCAGCAGGGGCTGGGTCACCGTCTCTTCGACATGCATATGGGCGAAGTCCTCCGCGATGAAGGCGGAAAAGGCGAGATAGAGGGCCTGGGCCGCCGCCGCTTGCCCCGCCGCCGGGGCGGTTTCCAGGGCGGCGATCAGCTCGCCCAACTGGTCGAAGCGCAGCAGGTGGTGGCCGTGCTGATCCTCCAGCACGCGGGCCACACCGGGGGCGCGGGCTTCGAGGGCGCCGTGCAGATGGCGTTCCTCGTGGTCGAGATGAGCGCGCCCGAGGGCGAGCTGGGCGCGGAGATCGGCGCAGAGCGCCGCTCGCGCCGCCTCGTCGCCGGCATCGCAATTGCCGAGGCGGAGCAGCAGCCCGGTCGAGCCGAAGCGGAGCGCCTTGTGGATCGGGCCATAGAAATCGTGACGTGCAGACATCGGAACCTCCTTGTTCGTCGATGCCCATCCAGATAGTCCCCTGCCCGGGCCGGGGCTTCCTAAATGCTTCCTAAGTCCTGTTCGTTTTTCCTAAATTGCTCCTATCGGGATCGGCCGGAGGGGGAGCCTTGATCGACGACAGCATCGCCACCTTCGCGGAAGGTGCGGTCATGACCATTCTGGCTTCGCGCGACGGCGCCCTTCTGCCGGCGATCGGCCGCGGCCTGGGCAACCGGCGCGCGCCAGGCGGGCTGATGGATACGATGGTCTCGGCCGCGCAATGGCCGCGCCTGGTCGCCAATCTGACCCCCGGGGCGCCGGTCGCGGTTACCGTGGTCAAGCCGGACGATTACCGGACCTACCAGCTCAAAGGCACGGTCACCGCCCTCGCCCCGGCCGAGGCGGCGGATCACGACTGGTCGCAGGCCTATCGCCGTCAGGTCGGCGCAGTGCTGGCCGGGCTCGGCGTGACACCGGGGCAGATTTCCTTCTGGATGGGCGACGAAAGACTGATGCGCCTTCGCTTCCGCCCGGCCGACGTCTTCGTGCAGACCCCGGGGCCGCGGGCCGGCAGCCTGCTGGAGGGCGCGCCATGAACGGGCGCCGCTTACGCGATCTCGCCGCCTGTTTCGAAGGCGTCATCCCTTCGATCATCGCCACGGTCGACGGCATGGGCGTGCCCAATGTCTCCTACCTCTCCCACGTCCATTACCTGGACGACGGCCATGTCGCCCTGTCGAACCAGTTCTTCAGCAAGACCGCGGCCAATGTCCGGGCCGGCGGCCGGGCGGCGCTGATCGTGGTCGACGGGCGGAGCGGCGAGCAATTCCTGCTCGAGATCGCCTTCGTCGAAGCGAAGACGGCAGGCCCCCTGTTCGAGCGGATGGCGCTTCATCTCGAAGCCATGTCGGCCCAGCAGGGCATGGCCGGGGTGATGGCGCTCCGCAGTGCCGACATCTACCGCGTGCTGACCTGGGAGCCGGTGCCGGCGCCGAGTTCCGTGCTGTGGTCGCCGGCGCCGCCGGGGCCGGATGCCGCCGACCGCCTGGCCGCCAGCACCAGGCTCGCCGCCGAGATCGCCGCCTGCCGCGACGCCGATGCCATGATCGACCGCGTGCTGCAGGGCATGGCGGATGACTTCGGCATCGGACACATGATGGTGCTGATCCCGGACGAAGACGGCACCCGCCTTTCCGTCATGGCGAGCCGCGGCTACGACACCCTCGGCATCGGGGCCGAAGTGGCGCTGGGCGACGGCGTCATCGGCCTCGCCGCCAAGGCGCGCCTGCCGCTTCGCCTGGCCGACATCAGCCGGGGCCGGCGCTATGCCGCCGCCGTGCGCCAGGAAACGGCGGCCGAGACGCACAGCGTGCCCTATCCGGGCCTGGCCGAGCCTTTGAGCCAAATGGCGATTCCCCTGCTCGGCCGCGGCCAGCTCCTCGGTCTCGTCTTCGCCGAATCGCCCCGGCGCTTCGCCTTCACGCGGGAGGACGAGAATGCCCTGGCCCTGGTCGCGGGCCATCTGGCCGCCGGCCTCGCCCTCCAGGAAGCGGCGGCGGGCGAGGCCCCGGCTCCGGCGCCCGCCCCGCCGCCCGTCCCGGCCGAGGGTCGCCTCCGCATCCGCTACTATCCCTTCGACGACAGTATCTTCCTGGGCGAGGACTATCTGGTACGCGGCATCCCCGGGCGCCTGTTGCACCATTTCCTGCGCGCCCATCTGGACGAAGGGCGCACCGACTTCACCAACCGCGAGATCCGCATGGACCCGCGGCTCCGCCTGCCGGAGGTGAAGGACAATCTGGAGACCCGCCTGATCCTGCTGCGCCGAAGACTCGACGAACGCGCCGCCCCGATCCGCCTGAGCCGCCCCGGCCGCGGCCAGATCCGCCTGGAACTCGACGGCACGCCCGAGATCGAAGTGGTGACTTGAGGGGAGATGCTCGAGAACGTCGGGGAATTCACGGCAACTGCGGCTCGTCTCGACGTGGATGCCCGGGACGAGCCCGGGCATGATGCGTTGGGGCGGTAAGGGTAAACGAAGGCTGCGGCGCCTTCAGACCTGGTCCTGGATCACCGAGATCAGGGGCAGGTCGGCGGGTGGCATCGGATAGTCGCCGAGCTTCATGCGGTTGACCCAGGCGAGTTCGGCGTGTTCCTTCGCCTGCGGCACGCCTTCCCAGCGCCGGCAGACATAGACCGGCATGAGCAGGTGGAATTTCTCGTAGGCGTGGCTGGCGAAGGTGAGCGGGGCGAGGCAGGGCTCGCGCACGGTGATGCCCAGTTCTTCGTCCAGCTCGCGGATCAGGGCCTGTTCCGGACTCTCGCCCGGCTCCAGCTTGCCGCCGGGGAATTCCCAGAGCCCGGCGAGCGATTTTCCCGTCGGCCGCTTGGCGATCAGGATGCGGCGGTCGGGATCGACCAGCACGGCCGCGGTCACGATGACGATCCGGTTCATGCCTTCCCCCGCACCAATCCCACTACCCCAAATCGAGGACATAGCCGGCGCCGCAGGTGCGGACGCCGACGACATTCTCACGCGGGGCGCTCCAGCCCGCGTCCTTGACGAAGCCCGCCCCGGTGAGGACGCCGATGCTGCGCGCATTGTCGGTCATGACCTGGGCGGTGAGCCGCGTCAATCCCCGCGCCCTTGCCAGCGCCACCAGGGCGCGCAGCGCTTCCCCGGCGATGCCCCGGCCCCAATGGCGGCGGGCCAGCCAATAGCCGACTTCGGCCGAGCCGTCGCCCGTCATGCCGAAGAGCGAGATGATGCCGAGCAGCGTGTCGTCGCCCGCCAGCGTGATCGCCCGGTGCAGGCTGCTGCCCACTTCGTCCGACGCCGCCGCCTCGGCCAGATAGGCTTCGGCAGCCCCCGGCGGATAAGGATGGGGGATGCGCGCCGTCCAGCGCGCGATCTCGAAATCGTCGAGGTCGCGCCCGATCGTCCCGGCATCGGCGGGGACGAGCGGGCGCAGGACGACGGCCGGACGCTCAGCTCCGGTAGTCGGCATTGATGTCGATATAGCCGTGGGTCAGGTCGCAGGTCCAGACCGTGGCCGAACCCTTGCCGACGCCGACATCGGCTTCGATCACGATATCGGTGCCCTTGAAGTGCTCGGTCGCCGCCGCCTCGTCGTGGCGGGGGTGCACGGCGCCCTTCTCGGCGACCAAGCGGCCGCCCATCTTGATCGTCAGCTTGTCTCGGTCGGCCTTCTCGCCCGACTTGCCGACGGCCATGACGATGCGGCCCCAATTGGCGTCGCCACCGGCGATCGCGGTCTTCACCAGGGGCGAATTGGCGATGGTGAGCGCGATCTTGCGCGCCGCCTTGGCCGACTGGGCGCCGGTCACGGTGACGGTGACGAATTTCCGCGCCCCCTCGCCGTCCTTCACGACGAGCTGGGCGAGTTCGACCAGCAAGTCCTCGAAGGCCGCCTTGAAGTGGCGGAAATGGGCGTCGCCGAGCTTGGTCACCGGCTTGTGGGTGACGCCCTTGCCCGTGGCGAAGGCGAGCAGCGTGTCCGAGGTCGAGGTGTCGCCGTCGACCGTGATCGAATTGAACGACTTGTCCGCCGCCTTGGCCAGCAGGGCCTGGAGCACGTCGCCCGGGATCGTGGCGTCGGTCGCGACGAAGGAGAGCATGGTCGCCATGTCCGGTGCGATCATGCCCGAACCCTTGGCGATGCCGACGATAGTGACCGGCTTGCCGTCGATGTCGGTCTTGCGCACCGCCGCCTTGGGGAAGGTGTCGGTGGTCATGATCGCCCGCGCCGCCTCGTCCCAGCGGTCGGGGCGGAGCGTGGTGGCGAGCTTGGGCAGGGCGGCAGTGACCTTTTCCGCCGGCAGGACTTCGCCGATCACGCCGGTCGAGGCCATATAGACGGCATCGGCCTTGCAGCCCACCAGCTTGGCGGTGGCGACAGCGACCGTCTTGGCCGCGGCGGCGCCGGCCTTGCCGGTGAAGGCATTGGCGTTGCCGGAATTCACCACGACGGCGCGCGCACCGCCCTTGCCCAGGATCGAACGGCACCAGTCGACCGGGGCCGAGGCGCATTTCGACGTGGTGAAGACGCCCGCCGCCACCGTGCCGGTGGCGAAGCGCATCATCATCAGGTCGGTACGGCCCTTGTAGCGCACGCCCGCTTCGATCGCGCCGATCTCGACACCGGCGATCGGTGGCAATTCGGGCATCCCCTCAGGGGCGAGCGGCGAAACGGAATGGGTCTTCCCCCCGGCCATGGAATCTCTCCTCGGGCTTGGGCTTGGCGACAGGACGGATGATTATTGAGCGGGCGTGGGCGCCGGCGCGATCTGCGGCCGCGGCACCGAACCGTCGGGGTTGAAGACCTGGATGGTCAGCCCCTTCTTCAGCTCCTCGACCTTGGCCGCCGTCACTTCCTGGGCGACCATTTCCTTGAGCTGGTCCTTCACGCTCTCGAACGGCGGCGGTTCCTGCTTGCGCTTGTCGATCACCAGGATCAGGTGCCAGCCGAACTGGGTCTTCACCGGGCCGACCACCTTGCCCTTCTCGGCGGCGAAGGCGGCTTCGGCGAATTCGGGCACCATGCGGTCGCGAGTGAAATAGCCGAGGTCGCCGCCCGAACCGTCGTGCGCGTCCTTCGAGTGCTTGTTCGCCAGTTCGGCGAAATCGGCGCCCTTGTCGAGCTCCGCCTTCAGCTTCTTCGCCTCTTCCTCGCTGTCGACCAGGATGTGGCGGGCGTGGACTTCCTCTTCGGCCGGATTATCGGCGATGATCTTGTCGTATTTGGCCTTCAGCATGGCGTCGGTAATGGTCGGATCGATCACCCGGCTGACGTAGACCTCTTCGAGAACGCGCTCCTTCAGCACGGCGAGCTTGGCCAGCACTTCGGGATCGTTGCCGAGGCCCGCCTTGTCGGCCGCGATGGCGACCACGCGGCGCTCGACGAGCTGCTGAACCAGCTCGTTGAAGATCGCCTCCATCGGGATCTGAGAGAACTGCTCGGGCAGGCTCTTGTAGGCTTCGGCCACTTCGGAGCGATGGATTTCCTGGTCCCCCACCTTCGCCACCACCGGATCGGCGGCCGCCGGGGCCGCAGCAGGGGCGGCCGCGGGCGCGGGCGCCGTCCCCTCGGCGAAGGCGGCCGGCGCTACGGCCAGACCGAAGGCGAGGAGGCACGGGAAAGTCAGACGCTGCATGATGACCCCGAAGTGGGACGGAGAGACGTGGAAGGCGGGATGGCCGGAACAGGCCGAAGTGGCGCGGATCATGGAGCCTCGCGCGACGGTCTGCAAGCACCGCCACGCCGAACTCCCGGCCCTCGCCTTAGACCAAAGAAAAGGCAGGATTAGGGCAGAAGCGCGGGAGTTTTCGCTCCCGCGGCAAAATGCGCGGGCTCAGGCCGCCGGTGCCTCCGCCTTTGCCGTGCGCGCCTTGGTCCGCATCAGCACCAGTTCCTCGGCCGCGGTCGGGTGGACCGCCACGGTACGGTCGAACTGGGCCTTGGTGGCGCCCGCCTTGATCGCGATGCCGAGGGCCTGGACGATCTCCGGCGCGTCGTCGCCGATCATATGGACGCCGACCACCCGGTCCGAGCGCGGCTCCACGATCAGCTTCATATAGGTCCGCGTCTGCCGCCCGGTCAGCGTGTGCTTCATCGGGCGGAAGCCGGCCTCGTAGATATCCACGGCGCCGTAGCGCTCCACCGCCTCGGCTTCTGTCAGCCCGACGGTGCCGATGGGCGGCTGGCTGAACACCGCGGTCGGCACGTCGGCGTGATCGGCCACCGCAGGGCGGCCGCCGAACACCGTATCGGCGAAGGCATGGCCCTCCTTGATGGCAACCGGGGTCAGGGCCAGGCGGTCGGTGACGTCGCCGACGGCATAGATGTTCGGCACATTGGTGCGGGAATAGAGGTCGACCAGCACTTCGCCCTTGGCCCCGGCATCGACCCCCGCGGCCTCCAGGCCCAGGCCCTTGGTATTGGGCCGCCGCCCGGTCGCGAACATCACCTGGTCGACTTCGAGCGAATGGCCGTCCGAGAGATGGAGGACGAGGCCCGAAGCGGTCTTGTCGATCGCGGTCGGCGTGGCGCTCAGATGGAGGTCGATGCCCTTCTGGACATATTCCTCGCCCAGGCGGCGGGCCATGTCGTCGTCGAAGCCGCGCAGCAGTTGCGCCCGTCGGTGCACGAGGGTGGTCTTGGCGCCCATGCCGGCGAAGATGCCGGCGAATTCGACCGCGATATAGCCGGCGCCGACGATCGCGATGCGTCCCGGCAGATCGGCCAGGTGGAAGGCTTCGTTCGAGGTGATGGCGTGTTCGCGCCCCGGGATCGCCGGGACTTCGGGCGTCGCACCAGTGGCGATCAGCACGGTCGCCGCAGTGACCAGCTTGCCGCCGACGTCGAGCGTATGGGCATCCACGAAACGTGCCCGGCCCTCCATCAAAGTGACGCCCGCGCTCTCCAGCCCCTTGATATAGAGGCCGTTCAGGCGGTCGATTTCGCGGTCCTTGGCGGCGATCAGCTTCGGCCACGAGAAGCGGGGCGTGCCTTCGACGGTCCAACCGAAGGCGGCCGCATCCGCGATCTCGTCGTGGTAATGCGAGGCATAGACCAGGAGCTTCTTCGGCACGCAGCCGCGGATCACGCAGGTGCCGCCGACCCGGTATTCCTCGGCCACGGCGACGCGGGCGCCGTAACCGGCGGAGATCCGCGCCGCCCGGACACCGCCCGAACCGGCGCCGATGACGAAGAGGTCGTAATCGTAAGGGTGCACGTTCACGGTCATGGGGTCCGCCTAGATGCCGCCGAGGCAGAGATATTTGAGTTCGAGGTAATCCTCGATCCCGTGGCGGGAGCCTTCGCGCCCGATGCCGGATTCCTTGACCCCGCCGAAGGGTGCCACCTCGGTCGAGATGAGGCCCGAATTGATGCCGACGATGCCATATTCCAGCGCCTCGGCGACGCGGAAGATGCGGCCGACGTCTCTGGCGTAGAAATAGCTGGCCAGGCCGAATTCGGTGTCGTTGGCCATCGCGATCGCCTCCGCCTCGTCGGTGAAGCGGAACAGCGGCGCCACCGGGCCGAAGGTCTCTTCCCTTGCGACCGCCATGGCGGGGGTGACGCCGGTCAGCACGGTCGGCTCGAAGAAGCTCCCGCCGAGGGCGTGGCGCTTGCCGCCGGCCGCGATCTTGGCGCCCTTGGCGACGGCATCGGCGATATGTTCCTCGACCTTGGCGACCGCCTTCATGTCGATCAGCGGGCCTTGGGTGACGCCGGCCTCCACGCCGTTGCCGACCTTGAGCGCGGCGACCGCCTTGCCCAGCTTCTCGGCGAAGGCGTCATAGACGGCGTCCTGCACCAGCAGGCGGTTGGCGCAGACGCAGGTCTGCCCCGTATTGCGGTATTTGGAGGCGATGGCGCCTTCGACCGCGGCGTCGAGATCGGCGTCGTCGAAAACGATGAAGGGCGCATTGCCGCCGAGTTCGAGGCTGACCTTCTTCACCGTGGCGGCGCATTGCGCCATCAGGATCTTGCCCACTTCGGTCGAGCCGGTGAAGGTCAGCTTGCGCACCGTCGGGTTCGACGTCAGCTCGCCGCCGATGGCGCCGGCCGCCCCGGTGACCACGTTGAGGACGCCCGCCGGCAGGCCGGCGCGGGTGCCGAGTTCGGCCAGGGCGAGCGCGGAATAGGGCGTCTGGGTCGCCGGCTTCACCACGACCGGACAGCCGGCGGCGAGCGCCGGGCCGATCTTTCGCGTGATCATGGCAGAGGGGAAATTCCACGGTGTGATCGCGGCGACGACGCCGACCGGCTGGCGCAGCACGATCAGGCGCTTGTCGGCGGCATGGCCGGGGATGGTCTCGCCATAGACCCGCTTGGCTTCTTCCCCGAACCATTCGAGGAAGGCGGCGGCATAGGCCACTTCGCCCTTGGCCTCGGCCAGTGGCTTACCCTGTTCGGCGGTCATCAGGAGCGCCAGGTCGTCCTGGTTCGCCATCATGAGATCGGCGAAGCGGCGCAGAATCTGGGCGCGTTCCTTGGCCGTCTTGGCGCGCCAGGAGGGCCAAGCGGCATTCGCGGCGGCGATCGCCCGCCTGGTCTCGGCCGCGCCGGACTTGGGGATGGTGCCCAGGATTTCCAGGGTCGCCGGGTTGTTCACCTCGACCGTGGCGCCGTCGTCGGCGCCGACCCATTGGCCCGCGATGAAGTTCCTGTCCCGGAACAGGCTGGGGTCTTTCAGTGCGAGCATCCGATCCTCCCTTGCTGGGAGGCGCATCTTAAGGCGGCTTAGGGCCGCGTCGATAGCCCCCGGGCTTTTCACGGGCCTGCCGAAGGCGCATATCAGGCAGGTGTCCGCCGAGGAGATGCCCTTCATGGCCTGCCGCCGTCTCGCCGTCCTTCTGTTCTGCATCCTTGCCGCGACCGGCCCCGCCCATGCCCAGCCCGACGTGATTCGCGACAGCGAACAGCTCCGCGCGCTGTTCTCCAATCGCACGCTGAACGGCCATTTCCTCTCGGGCGACAAGTTCAAGGAATTCTATTCGCCGGACGGGCGGAGCGCCTATTTCCAGCTCCAGTGCCTGCATTCCGGGACTTGGTGGATCGACAGCCTGTCCCAGGACTTCGGTGCCTTCGAGGCGGGCACGCCGCTCGCCTGCTTCGACTATCCGACTCTGAATGCCAAGGACGACCCGTCCTGTTTCGCGGTCGGCGGACCCAAGGGGGCGGAACGCTTCTATCCGGTCGGCGGCGATCCCGCCAATACCGGCATTCCCGGCGCCTTCGTCGATCACTGGGCGCCCGGCAATCCCGAATCGCTGCCGCTCGGCGAGGATGGCTGCCCGTCGGTCTGAAGCGGTTTCTCCATCCGGAAATTTTCGAGCGCCTGGCCGCGGATCTCGATCCGCCGTCTGGTGAGCGCCGCAAAACCGACAGCTTCGAACAGCGGTCGCGCGGTGAAGCTGACATGGGCCGAGAGCCGGCCGAGGCCCCGTCCCCGCGCCCAGGCATCGACCGCCGAGAGCAGCGCCCGGCCAACGCCCCGGCGCTGGTGATCGGGGTGGACGAAGAGAAGGTCGACATGGCCGCGCTCGTCGATCGTGGCAAAGCCCGCCGTCGCCCCGCTCTCGACCGCGACCATCGTGGTCTGCCGCGCGAAGCGCATGCCGAAGGCGAGCGGGTCGATCTGATCGGGCGCCCAGGCCTCGACCTGCGCTTGCGTATAGTCGCGGATCGCCACCTGCCGCACGCTGTCCCGGAACAGGCGGATCAGCGGCATCAGGTCTTCGGGCTCGAAGGGGCGAATATCGACGGTTGCCATAACCCTGTATTTCAACTTCCGATGGCCGCAAAAACGGCGAAACTGTTTCTGGGGCCTTTGATGGTGACGGAACGCCCCGGCTACACTGTAATCGGCGCAAACGCCCAAGGAGAATCCGCGTTGTCCGCACTGAAGATCACTGCCGGCCCCTTCACCTTCAAGGCCCGCTTCGAGGAAGCGCTGGCGCCCAAGACCGTGGCCGCCTTCAAGAAGCAGATGCCCTTCGTCTCGAAAGTGGTGCATGTGCGCTGGAGCGGCGAAGGCGTGTGGATGCCGCTCGGCGATCTCGACTTCGGCGTCGACTACGAGAACCACACCAGCTATCCGGCGCCGGGCCAGATCATCCTCTATCCCGGCGGTATTTCCGAGACCGAGATTCTGCTCGCCTATGGCGGCGTCCATTTCGCCAGCAAGATGGGCCAGCTCGCCGGCAACCATTTCATCACCATCGAGGGCGACCTCGAGAATGTCGTGAAGCTCGGCAAGATGACGCTCTGGGAAGGCGCCCAGGACATCCGTTTCGAGCTGGCCTGAATACCTTCACGGCGCCACCCGCCAGACCGCGTTGCCGACGTCGTCGGCCACCAGCAGGGCCCCCAGGCGATCGAAGGCGACGCCGACCGGGCGGCCCCAGGCATCGCCCTCGGGACTGAGGAAACCGGTCAGCACGTCGACCGGCAGGCCCGCCGGCTTGCCCACCGCGAAGGGCACGAAGATCACCTTGTAGCCGGCGCGCGGGTCGCGGTTCCACGAGCCGTGCTGGCCGACGAAGGCGCCGGCGCGGAAGGCCGGCGGCAGCAGCGTGCCTTCGGCAAAGGCGAGACCGAGGGAGGCGGTATGGGCGCCCAGGGCATAGTCGGGCACCAGGGCCTTGGCCACGAGATCCGGGCGCTGCGGCTCGACCCGTGTGTCGACATGCTGGCCGTAATAGCTGTAGGGCCAGCCATAGAAACCGCCGTCGACGACCGAGGTCATATAGTCCGGCACCAGATCGCTGCCCAATTCGTCGCGCTCGTTGACCGAGGTCCAGAGCTTGCCGGTGACCGGCTCGAAGCCCATGCCGACCGGGTTGCGCAGGCCCGAGGCGAAGACGCGGTAAGTCCTGGCCGCGGGATCGACCTCCAGGATGGCGGCGCGGTCCTTCTCGACCTCCATGCCGTTCTCGCCCACGTTGGAATTGGAGCCGACCGCCACATAGAGATGCTTGCCGTCGGCCGCGGCGACCAGGTTCTTGGTCCAATGGTGGTTGAGCGGCCCACCCGGCAGGTCCACCACCCGCTCCGGCGGGGCGGTGATCTTGGTCTCGCCCGCTTTGTAGGGGAAGCGGATCAGGGCTTCCGCCGTGGCGACATAAAGGGTCTCGCCCACCAGGGCCATGCCGAAGGGTGCGTTCAAGCCTTCGATGAAGGGTGTCTTCAGTTCGGGCACGCCGTCGCCGTCGGCATCGCGCAGCAGGCTGATGCGGTTGCCACCGGCGACCCCGGCGCCCGCCTGGCCCATGATATAGCGCTCCGCCATGCCGGTGAGCCCGCTCGCGGTCGACGGGCGGTTCGTCTCCGCCACCAGGATGTCGCCGTTCGGCAGGCGATAGAGCCAGCGCGGATGGTCGAGGCCGGTCGCATAGGCCGTGACTTTCAGGCCCGGTGCTGCGACCGGGGCGCCGCCCGGCGCCCAGCCCACCGCCGTGGCGATATTGACCGTCGGCATCAGGCCGGTGACCGGGGCGACCAGGGTCGGATTTGGTCCGAAATCGGCGCCCGGCGGCAGTTTCGAGGTGTCGCCCCCGGCCTGCAGCACGGCGAGGCAACCGCCCACCGACAGCACGGCGGCCCCCAGGCCGATTTTCAGCCAGCGCTTCATGGCATCCCTCCCCCTTGTCGTTGAGGGGATGATCCGCCGCGAGCGGCCGCCGTCAACCCCGGCTTTGCGATTCGGCCCTTGTATAGAGATCGGCCCGGCTGGGCGGCAATTCCAGCGGCGCATTCTTCTGGTGCCGGGTCGCCACGGTCTGGAACAGGCGGAGCGTGCCATTCTTGAAGGCGAAGGAGACGCCGGCCAGATAGGCGATCCAGAGACGATACTTGGCCTCGCCCACCTGGGCGATCGCCTCGTCCTTCCGGGCCGACAGGCGCTGGCACCAGAGCCGGGTGGTGCGGGCATAATGCTCGCGCAGGCCTTCGACGTCGTGAATCTCGAAACCGACGGCTTCCATGCTCTCCAGCGTGTGCCCGATATGGTCGAGTTCGGAGCCCGGGAAGACATATTTCAGGATCAGCCGGTTCTCCGGCCGGATCTTGCCGAAGCGGCGCTTGTCCGCCTTGGCGCGGCGGGTGATGCCGTGGTTGAGCAATATGCCGCCCGGGCGCAGCAGCGATTTCAGCTTGCCGAAATAGGCCGGGTAATTGGCGATGCCGACATGCTCGTACATGCCGATCGACGCGATCTTGTCGAAGCGCCCCTCGAGCAGGCGATAGTCCTTCAGCTCGATCGTCACCTTGTCGGCAATCCCCAGGCGTTCCATCTTGGCGCGGGCGAAATCATGCTGGTTCTGCGAGAGGGTGACGCCATGGGCGGTCACGCCGTAATGCTGCACGGCATGGGCGATCAGCCCGCCCCAGCCGCAGCCGACATCGAGGAAACGCTCCCCCGGCTTCAGGCGCAGCTTGCGGCAGATGTGATCCAGCTTGTCGCGCTGGGCCTGTTCGAGGCTGTTGTCCCAATCGGTGAAATAGGCGCAGGAATACTGCGTCTCGGGATCGAGGAAGAGACGGTAGAAGTCGTCCCCGATGTCGTAGTGGAAGCGGATGTAATCCTGATCGTGGCGCTGGTCGGAGGAGACGCGGGCCGCCTCGTCCGCGCCGAAACGGTGTTCGGCGGCCCCCGCCTTGCCCGGCGTCCGGGCCAGCGTCCACAGGCAGCGGGCGAGCAGGCCCTTGTCGAGATCGCTGAATTTCAGCTTCATGCGCCGGGCCTGGGCCGCCTCGACGAATTCGATCAGGTCGCCGCCCAGCAGGTCGACATGGCCTTCGGCATAGTGGATCACCAGGTTTTCCAGGGTCGGCCGGCGCAGCAGGCGACCCAGCGTCGCCGCCGAATCGAAGGCGACCTGGTAGCGCGTGTCGGCCTCGGGCCCGAGGGGGATCACGCTGCCGTCCCACAGGCGGACGGCGATCGAGCCGTCCAGCCGGCTCGCCACATGCTCGAACAATCGGCGGGCGGCCGCCAGGCGTTTGTCTTCGACCACGGCAGTCCTTCCCAGGCGGCGGCGCAAACGGCGGGACTATAGCGCTGCCGGCGCCCCGGCGATGCCCCTATTTTCAGGCCGCCCTTGTACCTATTCCACGGTCACGGATTTCGCCAGGTTGCGCGGCTGATCGACGTCCGTGCCCTTGGCGACCGCGGTGTGATAGGCGAGAAGCTGGACCGGAATCGCATAGAGCACCGGCGTCACGAAGGGATCGACCAGGGGCAGCTCGATCATCTCGGCAGCGTGCTTGCCCTCGGTCTCGATCCCCGCGGTATCGGACAGGAGAATCACGCGGCCGCCGCGGGCCAGGACTTCCTGCATGTTCGACACGGTCTTTTCGAACAGAGGGCCGTGGGGGGCGAGCACGATGACCGGCACGAGGTCGTCGATCAGGGCGATCGGCCCGTGCTTCAATTCGCCGGCCGCATAGCCTTCGGCATGGATATAGGAGATTTCCTTGAGTTTCAGGGCGCCTTCGAGGGCGACCGGGAAGATCGCCCCCCGGCCGAGATAGAGCACGTCGCGCGCCTGGGCCAGCCAGTCCGCGATCTCGCGGATCTTGTCGTCGTGGTTCAGCACTTCGAGGGCACGTGCCGGCACTTCCGACAGGGCGGCGCAGAGCCGCGCCTCCTCCGCCGCGTCGATCGTGCCGCGGGCGCGGGCGACGGCGAGGACGAGGCACATGAGCACGGTCAACTGACAGGTGAAGGCCTTGGTCGAGGCGACGCCGATCTCCGGCCCGGCCAGGATGGGCAGCACCAGATCGGCTTCCCGCGCCATCGAGGATTCGGGGACGTTGACCAGGGCGACGATGAACTGGCCATGTGCCTTGGCATAGCGAAGCGCCGCCAGCGTATCCGCCGTCTCGCCCGACTGGCTGATGAAGAGCGCGGCACCGCCCGGCGGCAGGGGCGCCTCGCGGTAACGGAATTCGGAGGCGATGTCGACTTCGACCGCCAGTCGTGCCACCTGCTCGAACCAATATTTGGCGATCATGGCGGCGTAGTTCGAGGTCCCGCAGGCGACGATGGTCAGGCGCTGCACGGCGTTCCAGTCCGGCCCGCCGGCAGGCAGGCGGGGCCTGCGCGTCGCGGGGTCGAGATAGGTCGCCAGCGCGTCGCCGATCACCTGCGGCTGCTCGAAGATCTCCTTCTGCATGTAATGCCGGTAGTTTCCCTTCTCGATCATCGAGGGCGACAGGGAGACGGTGCGGATCGAACGCTCGACCGGCCGGTCCTGGGCATCGAAGACCTGGGCGCCGTCGCGGTTCAGCACCACCCAGTCGCCCTCTTCGAGGTAGAGCACGCGGCGCGTCCAGCTCGACAGGGCGAGAGCGTCGGAGCCCAGATACATCTCGCCCTCGCCGAAGCCGACGGCGAGCGGACTGCCGCGCCGGGCGCCGATCAGCAAGCCGTCGTGACGGGCGAAGAGGATCGCCAGCGCGAAGGCGCCGCGCAGCCGGTGCAGCGCCTCAGCCACCGCCGGCTGCGGCTCGAGCCCGCGCTCGATCCCGTCGGAGATCAGATGGGCGACGACCTCCGAATCCGTCTCGCTCTCGAACACGTGGCCGCGGGCGACCAGCTCGTTCTTCAGTTCGCGAAAATTCTCGATGATGCCGTTGTGCACGACGGCGACATGCTTGGTCGCATGGGGATGGGCATTGGTCGTCGTGGGTGCGCCATGGGTGGCCCAGCGGGTGTGGCCGATCCCGGTGATGCCGGGCAGCGGCTGCTGCGCCAGGAGTTCGGTCAGGTGGCCGAGCTTGCCCTCGGCCCGGCGGCGCTCGATCCGGCCGTCGACCAGGGTGGCGAGACCGGCCGAATCATAGCCCCGATATTCGAGCCTCCGCAGGCCGTCGACCAGGCGCGATGCGACTTCGGAGCTGCCGACGATACCGACGATGCCACACATGAGATTACTCCTGGCGCCTGCCCCTGCGCAGGCGGAAGCGCGCGGCCCAGCCCGGCTTCTGCACCGGCTTGGCCCGTTCGAGATAGAGGGCGTCGGCGGCGACCGGCTCGACCACCACCGAACCAGCGCCGACAATGGCGCCGGCACCGACCGTGACCGGCGCCACCAGGGCCGAGTTGGAGCCGATGAAGGCACCGGCGCCGATCTCGGTCTTCGACTTGGTGTAACCGTCGTAATTGCAGGTGATGGTGCCTGCTCCGATATTGGCGCCGGCGCCGATCACTGCATCGCCGAGATAGCTCAGGTGGTTCGCCTTGGCGCCTTCGCCGAGCAC
>Ga0265297_10001573_pt1 | contig 52471 bp, 54 predicted proteins | sample Munlanlwell13791_FD_192502 | JGI IMG/M metagenome (GOLD analysis project Ga0265297, IMG submission 192502) | Leachate microbial communities from a municipal landfill in Southern Ontario, Canada - Leachate well 137-91 | ecosystem: Engineered > Solid waste > Landfill > Unclassified | place...
GCAGGTGCGTCTTATCCTCGATATTTTTTATTTCGTTTTAATGGCTCCTCTGGGTTTGTTTATAACTGTTTTTAAGGATTACTTGGGGATTCGATCGGCGCCCGCCTGGAAAAAACGCGGTCCGGTCAGCGCCCCGGCGGATTTCTTAAAAGGCCAATAATGCATGTTTTAGGGTTAAGCTGCTATTATCACGACGCTGCCGCCTGTCTGCTCACGGACGGCGAATTAGTTTGCGCCTTTGAGGAAGAAAGGCTCAGCAGGATTAAACACGATTCATCTTTTCCGGAGAAGGCGATCCGCCTTTGCCTCAAAACCGCGGGGATCTCCGGGCCAGACCTGGACTATGTGGTATTCTATGAAAAACCTTTCCTGAAATTCGAACGGATCATTAAAACCGTACTTTCGACATATCCGGGTTCTTTCGGGTTTTTTAGCGAGGCTTTGATAAATTGGTTAAAGGATAAACTCTGGATCAAGACCAGGATCGCCGAGTTCCTGGATATCCCTGCGCAGCGGATACTTTTCTCCGAACATCATTTTTCCCACGCGGCGAGCGCTTTTTTTTGTTCTTCCTTCCAGAATGCCGCTATCCTTACCTGTGACGGGGTGGGGGAATGGGCTACGACCTGTCTGGGGACAGCGCAAGCAAAATGGGGCGCGACCGGCGAGAACAGGATTGATATCGGCGAGGAGATCCGGTTCCCTCATTCGCTGGGGCTTTTATATTCGGCATTCACCGCGTTCCTTGGTTTTGAGGTCAATGAGGGTGAATTCAAGGTAATGGGGATGTCCGCTTTCGGCCAGCCCAAGTACGCCGATAAGGTCCGCCGTCTGATCAAGGTTGGTCCTGACGGAAGTTTTAAGCTGGATATGCGCTATTTCAGCTACCATTACAGCGCTAAAAGGAGTTTCAGCCGTTGTTTCGTGAAATTGTTCGGCGAGCCCCGTGATCCGGCGGCCAGGTTTGTCACCTCCCGCACATCACTGTATGATTATTCCGCCCTTCCGACAGATGAGGAATTGGCGAAAAACCAGTATTATGCCGATGTCGCCGCCAGCGTGCAGAAGGTCTGCGGGGATATCCTGGTCCTGATCGCCGGACAGCTGCATAAAAAAACCGGGATGAAAAAATTATGTTTATCAGGCGGAGTGGCGTTGAATTGCCTGGCTAATTCCCGGATACTCAATGAAACCCCTTTTGAGGAGATATTCATCCAGCCGGCCGCCGGTGACGGAGGAGGGGCTTTGGGCGCGGCCTTATATGCCTGGCACTGCCTGCTGCAAGAACCGAGGAAGTTCATCCTTAAGCACGCGTATTGGGGGGAGGAGTTTACCGCTCATCGGATCGAGGAATGCCTGCATACTAAAAACGCGCAGTTTGATTATATCGCTGACGAGGAAAAATTATTGGATATTGTCGCGCAAGGCCTTATAGCGCAGAAAGTGATCGGCTGGTTCCAGGGAAGGGGTGAATGGGGGCCGCGCAGCCTGGGTAACCGTTCTATTTTAGCCGATCCGCGGCATTCGGATATGAAGGATAAGGTGAATATCAAGATAAAGTTCCGCGAGCCGTTCAGGCCGTTTGCCCCGGCTGTTTTAGAGGAGAGCGCCGGACAGTTCTTTGATCTGGGCAAGGCAACGGGGCAATATCCCCTGAAGTTCATGCTTTATGCCTTGCCGGTAATGAAGAGCGAGCTGATCCCCGCGGTAACCCACGCTGACGGCTCCAGCCGCGTCCAGATCGTAGATCAAGGGTCTAATCCGTTTTTTTACCGGCTTATCTCCCGTTTCGGCCGCGAAACCGGCGTCCCTGTGCTTTTGAACACCTCTTTTAATCTTCGAGGAGAGCCGATCGTCAACAGCCCGGAAGACGCGTTGGACACATTCCGTAAGAGCGGGATGGATATGCTGGTTATCGGTAATTATGTGATCAGGAAATGATGAAACCATCTTTTTTAAAAGGTATGGCCATGACTAAGTTCACGCGCAGCATTGTGTATGTATTGTCAGCGATCTTGCTGGTTTTTATCCTGGAATTGATAAGTTTCTCAATACTTCCGGATGGCAAATTAAACCGGTTGGAATCGATCTTAAGGATATTGGAGGAAGACGCCGGCCTGTTCTGGAAGGTGAAATCCCGCCTGGACACGCCCTTTGAGGGCGTTCAGGTGCGCACTAATTCCCTGGGGTTGCGTTCCGGCGATATCGCATCTAAAAAAGAGGGCGTTTTCCGGGTCATCGCCATGGGCGCGTCGCCGACTTTTGGCTGGGGGGTGGAGGCAGGCCTTACATATCCCGCGGTACTTGAGAGAAAATTAGCGGGGCGCTTCCCCGGGCGGAAGGTGGAGATTATTAACGCCGGGCAGATAGGGTATACCTCGCATCAAGGGCTTATATTGCTGGGTAAATGCATTTCGCGGTATTCCCCGGATATGATCACGGTTTCTTATGTGCTCAACGACATAGACCGATACAGATTTTTTCGCAATGAAGGCTCAAGCGATAAGGACCTTGCGCCGGGTAATCCCCTGGTAGTCTGCTGGAATAATATCGCCGCTAAGAGCAGGTTTATCCGGTTGTTGCGCCGCGCTGTTTCTTCGGCATTGATGCGCGACGATAAATTCGCCGCGGCAATGTTTAAACGGCAATTCAATCTTGCGAAAGTAAGGGTTGAGCAAGCGGATTATAGGGCCAACCTTATAAAGATAGCGGATTTATGCCGGGAAAGGGATATTCGGCTGGTTTTCATCAAGATGCCGGTGCATCTTTCCCTGCCGCGGTTGAATGAAGAAGAGGAAGGGGTATTCCGCTCCGGGAAGCGGCTAAGCGGGCATTATTATGATCTCGGCTGCGACAAGGAATCTAAAGGAGAGTATCGCCAGGCCCGGGTATTATTCGCCAAGGCCAAGGATTTTCAGGTTTTTGAGATCAATAACCTGAGCGGCGTTTATAACGGGATAATGGCGGATGTCGCCAGGCGGAATAATCTGTTTTTGGTCGACGCTGTGGAAATATTTGCGGCGCAATCCCCGGGCGAAGAATTATTCAACGGGCCCGGCGACCCCATACATCCGAGCGCGCGGGGCCACGGGCTTATCGCTTCAGCGTTATGCGAGTCGATCAGCGCTGACGGATCGTTGAAATAGCCGGGATTTATAGCGCAATGCGGATTGACAGCCGGGCTTATATAATGTATCATAAGCAAATGAACAAAGAACAGTTTAAATCAAACCTGCACCTGGTCGGTTTTCTGTTTATGAAAATAATCAGCCAAAAAAGATGGTGGCTTTTGCCGTTGCTGCTTATCCTGTTATTCCTGGGGATCTTTGTCAGCGTAACCGGCAACAGCTCGGTTTTGCCCGCGATCTACGCGCTATTCTGATGGCGAAAAAGATATTCCTGATCAGGGCCCACAAAGACCTCAACGCCGGCGGGGCTGTTCCTCCTTTAGGCCTGCTCTACATCGCCTCCTCGATAATCCGCAGTTTCAAAGACCTTTATGATATCAAAATATTCAATACCGGTTTAAACGGCGTATCAGTTGGTTCGTTGTCCGATGAGTTCAAGCGTTGCCAGCCGGATCTCTTGGGCATCAGCGCAATGACCTGCGAGGCCGGATTAATGAATGAACTGGCCCGGGCCGCCAAGGCGGTCAATAATGATATTGTGATCATAGCCGGAGGCCCGCACGCCGCCCTGGCCGGAGCGGGCATACTGGAAAACCGCGATATTGATTTCGTGATCGCCGGGGAAGGCGAAGAGGCGATCGCCGGTTTATTGACCGCCCTGGATAAAGGAAGCGGATTTTCGGATATCCCGGGGCTTTCGTACCGCAGTGCGGGCAAAGCCGTATCCAACGCGTTTAGGCGGCATCCGCAAGATCTGGATAAGTTCAACATACTTCCCGAGGCCTGGGACCTGATAGACCTTAAGTGTTATTCAGGGTATCCTAATTGGAACGGCGCGCGCAAGAATAAATATTACGCGCCGATATTCACCTCGCGCGGCTGTCCTTTTAAATGTTTTTTCTGCCGCAGCCGCGATACGTTCGGGAATGAATTCCGGGCCCGTTCCGCCGGGGACGTGATCGACGAGATCGTTTTCCTTAAGGAAAAGTTCGGGATTAAAGAGTTGCATGTTTATGACGATGTGTTCAACTATGACCCCGTAAGGGCAAAGGCTATATGCCGGGGGATCATCGAAAAGAAGCTTGGCCTGGCCATAGCTTTTCCGAACGGGCTGCGCGCCGATATGGTCGATGACGAAATGCTGGATCTCTTCCGGCTGGCCGGTGTATATAAAATAAACTACGGTATCGAGAGCGTTTCCCGCCGGGTACAGAAGTCATTGGGCAAAGATCTTGACTTGGCGAAGGTCGAAAACACCATAAATAAGACGGTCAAGTCCGGGATAATCACGACCGGTTACTTTATTTTCGGGTTCCCGGGAGAATCCCGCGAGGATATCCTGGAGACAATTTATTTTGCCGCTAATTCCGCGTTGGATAACGCCTATTTTTTTAAATTCACCGATTTTTCATCCTTGAACGCCAGGGCTTCCCGCGGCGAGGGGGGGTTGGAGCAGTCGCATTTTCATTCCCCGGAAAGCCTGCCGGGAATGATCCCGGTAGCGGAGTTGAACGGACTGATCTTAAAGGCCCAACAGCATTTTTACGGCGATCCTCGCAGGATATGCCGCGGTTTTTTGCGTTCACCCGGCAAAGGCGCGTTCGTGAAAAACCTGCTGAACGCGTTATCCCTGCTTATCCTTTCTTATATAGTGATGAAATTAGCCAAGCCGCAGCAGGAACGCGCGGCGGATAAGGGGCAAAAGTTATGAAACGAATGCTGGGCCTTTTGATCTGTTTTATCGGCGTGTTGCTGCCGTGGCGGGCGAGGGTCATATTTTCCGAGCTTTTGGGCTGGATAGCCCAGGCAATGACCGGGGCCTATTTCCTTTTGGCCAAATTCATCATCAAAAGCCTTTCCGGCTCAAAGGCGGGAGTAAGACTATGAAGGAGTTGGCGGTTTTATATTCCGGCGGCACCGATTCGACATGCGCTGTTGCGTTGATGACGCCGGATTTCGACCGGGTCCATCTATTGACTTACAGCCGGTTCGGCGTTTTTTTCGCAGATCACGCCGGGGTAAATGTTCAAAAGCTCAAAGATAAATTCGGGGAAGGGAAATTCATTCACCGGGTAATGAATATCGATAAATTATTCAAGGCGGTTTCGTATTCGCGGTATATCCCCGCTCTGGCTGCGCACGGGTTGTTCCTTCTGACGACCTGCGGTTTATGTAAATTAGCCATGCATATCCGCACACTGGTCTATTGCCTGGATAACAATATCGGATATGTCTGCGACGGCGCGAATAATAATATGGATTATGCGTCGGATCAGATAAGGGAGTTTATCGGCGAGTTAAAGGCGCTATACCGCCGCTTTGGGGTGGAATATAACTCGCCGGTTTATGAGTTTGCTCATCCCGATGATAGCGGATGGTTCGATAAAATGGGGATGGGAAGTTTGACCGGCGCCGGGGAAGAGAAAAAGGACAGCGTTGTCACGACCGGGGAAGAGTTGTTCCGGATGGGGATATTCCCGAAGAAAAATATGAAGGGGACAGCCCAGGACAGGCGAATGCAGGCCAGGTGTTTTCAGCTTGTCCTGGCGAATATCTTCGCTAATTGGGTGTATATCCCCAGGTATGGCTTGGAAAAATATAAAAAGGGATGCGTTGATCTGTATAAAGAGAAAATAGGATATTTTTCCGGGCTTATTGAGGAATACTCGCGGAAAAACAAAAAAAGTATGCTGTATAAACTGATTTAGCGAAGGCAATTATCTAAATGTTCCTATCTATATTGATCCCGGTTTATAACGAAGAAAAGACCATTGAGGCAGTGGTGGATATGCTGGGGCGTGTGCCTTTCTCCATTGATAAAGAGGTGATCCTGGTGGATGACGGCTCGCAGGATAATACGCGCGGGGTTATTGAAACAAAACTGCGCGGCAGGGTGGATAAGGTGATCTATCATAAGAAAAACCTCGGCAAAGGAGCGGCGGTCAGGACCGCGATACAACAATCCTCAGGCGGGGTCTTGGCGATCCATGACGCGGACTTGGAATATAACCCTTTTGACCTGCCCAGGTTGATCGACCCGGTCATCCGGGGGGAGGCGGACGTGGTTTACGGCTCCCGTTTATTGGACGGGGGCAGTGTCAGCGGTTTATCCCTTTTTTATCGGTTGGGGAATATTTTTCTTACAGCCGTGTCCAATATGTTCACCCGGCTGCGGTTAACGGATATGGAAACCTGTTATAAGGTGTTTAGCCGCGCAGTGCTGGAAAAGATCAGCATAGAGGAAGAGGGGTTTGGTTTTGACGCTGAGATAACCGCCAAAGCGGCCAAGGTCACCCCGCGGATAACCGAGCGCGCTATTTCTTATATCGGCAGAAGCCATGCCGCCGGCAAAAAGAACACCTGGCAACAGGGGTTCCGGGTGATCTTTTGTATAGTAAAATACGGGATCTTCCGCGATAATCTTGGCTGTTAGCCCGGGCGGGAAGATGGCTTAACCTGCGGTTTTAAGCGCTATAATAAAACTGTTATGAAGGACTTGGAGTTTATCCAAAGGTGCATTCGCTCTGACGGTGCTGCCTGGGATGAATTCTTAAGGAAATACTCCCGCCTTATCTACAACTACATCCGCAGCGTTCTTAATATTCGCGGCTACGCTTTCCGTCAGCATATTGTTGAGGATGTTTTTCAGGAAATAATCTTTTCGCTGATCAAAGACAATTTCGCAAAGCTTAGGAGTTTTAAAGGCAAGAACCGGTGTTCTTTCGCCAGCTGGTTGCGGCAGGTAACTGTTAATTACACTATCGACCACTTGCGCAAGCCTAAGGCCAAGCTCTATTCCATTGATCAGGCAAATCCCGACGGTTTGAGTTTTAAGGAGATCATTTGCGAACGCGGGAGCCTGCCCGCGGAGGCCTTGAGCAAAAAAGAGACAGCCGCGTCACTTATTGATTGTATCCAACAGTTGCCTGCGGAAGATAAATATTTGTTGGAATTAAACCTTAACCAGGGGCTAAGCCTTAATGAGATCAAAGAGCATTTGGGCGTTTCCCGGGGGGCGCTGGATATGCGCAGGAGCAGGATCATTCAGAGGCTTAAGGATTGTTTTGTCGGCAAGGGGTTTGCTTTTGAGATGAACCTGTCGGAGCTTTAAAAACCGCGCGCTGCCGGATATTGGCCGGTTAGATTTGCCGGGAATTACCGTCTATTATATGTAGAAAGGCAGGTTTTGGTTATGGAAAGAATAGAAGAAATAGTAGCTATGGCATATAAAGAATGGAAGTCCGGTCAAAAGCAGGATACCGGTTGCCATCCTGATGAGGATGCGTTCGTAAATTTTCTGGACGGCAGTATGCCGGAAGAGGATCGCAGCTTATTCAGGACGCACGCGGTAAAATGCCCCCGTTGCGCTGATATACTTGCCGCGAGCCTGAAACTCAAGGCAGTAGAAGAAAAGGCGCCCACCCCGCAGTTCCTGGAAAGAATGAAGGCGTTTATTCTGCGCAATATCAACGCGGATAACCTGGATATTACCCTGGGGTTCAAAGACAGCTTGCTTCGCCTTTTTTATACTAACGGAGATGTACTGATCGGCCGGGAATTGGTCCCCGCGGCAGTGTTGCGCGGCCGGCAGGTGAAGGATTTTAAAGATGAGCTTGATATTTTTAAGGATTTTGGAGAATTGGTGGCGGAGGTAAAGATAGTAAACAAGGCCGCGGGTGTTTTTGAGATGGCGATCAGGGTTAAGGAAAAACAAACCCGTAAACCGGCTAAAGATATCAGGATCGCTTTGTTGAAGAACGGCCTGGAATTGGAATCGTTCCATACGGATTCAGGGAAAGTCAGGTTTGAGCATATAAAAGCCGGAAGGTACAAAGTGGAGATATCCGGGGTTTCCGGAAAGCTGGCAGAGATAGGCCTGGAGATACAAGCTGAACGGGTTTAAAAAATGCCGCAGACAGCAGGGCCATTGATCCTGGAGATATTCCGCAGCGACCGTCATCTTAAGATGAGCCTTTTTGCGTCCGGCGATATGGCGCAAACCCTGAGGAGGTACAGCCAGTGTTCAGTGGAATTCGAAGAGGTCCGTGAATTAAGCGGGCAGATCAGCTCTATATTAAGCAATGCGAGCACGAAACCAAGCCATGACCCCGGATTGATCGACGATCTCAAGAAGAACGGCCGGATCCTCTGGGACGAATTGTTCAGCAGGCAGGTCAAAGAAAGGCTTAAACTTTCCGGCGTCAGGGGGCTGGTTTTATTTTTTGACGAGGAGCTGGTAGGGGTGCCCTGGGAGCTGTTGTATGACGGCAGCGATTTCTTGGGGCTTAAATTCAACCTGGGAAGGCTGATCCGGACGAAATACCAGGATCCCCCGGCAAGTTTTCGCGGACATACTGCGAAGCTAAAGATGCTTATACTGGCTAATCCCACCGCTGATCTTGATTCCGCTTACCTTGAAGGCATCAATATAAAAAACCAGTTTGACCGTTCCCGCAAAGACTTGAGCATTGATTTCAAATCCACGCATATCGATACTTTATACGTGAAGAAAACGCTGAGGGAATATGACATCGTTCATTTTGCCGGCCACTGCGAATATGACCGCGAGGACCTGCAGAATACCGGATGGGTCCTTTCGGACCGCAGATTTACCACCCGGGATATCCTGGCTATGGGCGAGGGGCAGCAGATGCCGGGTTTGGTGTTTTCCAACGGCTGCCATACCGCCAGGGTATTAAAAGACGGCGCCGACCGGGATTATCAGGAGAAGAATTACAGCCTGGCTTCGGCTTTTTTATTTTCAGGGGTCAGGCATTACATCGGCGCGGTGCATAAGATAGAAGACCCGGTGAGTTTTTCCTTTGCCCGGGAGTTTTACAGCCGGTTGATCAAAGGCGATCCGGTAGGTGAGTGCGTGCGGCAGGCAAGATTGAGGCTGGTGGTCGATTACGGGATGAATTCAGGGCATTGGGCCAGGTATATACTTTATGGGGACCCGGATTTCTTTTTCTTCAAGGGGGGAGAAAAAGCGCGGCCAGCCTCTGTGTCCGGAGTGGCGGATGCGATCGGGCGTAAAAGGCGCAGAAAATTTTTTTCATTCGTTGTTTTCGTTCTTGCGGCCGCAACGATCGCCCTGTCCGCGTATATCTGGCTGCCTACCTTGAATCCCGGAACGTATTTCCTGTTTTCCCGATCCCGCAGACTGTTCCGGCAAGGGGACAATCCGGAGGTGATACGGACCTTGGAGAAGGTCATCCGCGATGACCCGGGTTTTCTGGCGGCGTATCCTTTGATCGCGGATACTTATTCCAGGATAGGCCGGCGCAAAGAAACTTTGAAATATTATTTTGATTATATGCTTGCCAGCCAGAGGCTGGATCCGTCAAGGCTTCCGGCTTTGGCGTATATAATGGCCGGGTGGACGTATCACCAGTCCGGTGAATACGATAAGGCCCGGGATTTTTATGAGCGGGGGTTGGACGCCAGCAGGAAAAACAATGATAAATTGAACGAGGCGCTGGCGTTGCGCAAGATGGCCCTTTGGCATATGGATAAAGGTGACGATAACCGGGCATTGGAATTGCTTACTAAAAGCTCCGAAATAAACCGGCAGAGGCAGTTTATTCAGGGGCATAAATATAACCTTGCCTGCGATTATTTCGATCTGGGCCTTTTGTTCGTGAACAAAGGCGATCTTGCCGCGGCAAAAGAATTTTATGCCAGGAGCCTGGATATGTTCAAAACTTTTGATCGTAAGGATGGGATAAGCGATTATTATTTTAACCTGGGGGAGATATACCTTTTCGAGAAGCAATATCTTAAGGCGAGGGATAATTATTTTAAAGGGCTGAAGATAGACCAAGCCCTGGGCGCGACGGCGGATCTGTCCAGCGATTATAATATGATAGGCGAATTGTACTCGGAGATGAATGATCCGGAAAAGGCGGAAGAATTTTTTAAAAAGGCGGAGGCCCTGTCGCGGCAGACGGATTCCCGGATGGAATTAGCCGCGGCATCTTATAATCTCGGGCTTTTATATAAGAAAAAAAGGCGTAAAAACAAAGCCCGGGAGTATTTTCGACAGGCTCAGGAGATATACAAGGCGGTTGATAGCCCGGATAAGCATCTGGTCAAGAAGGAGCTGCTTTCTCTGGATAATTAGGTAAATTGAAAACGTTTTCAAAATAACTCAAAATCACCTTGATTTATGCTTAATGGCAGGTTATCTTTAGTTATCGCGACACAAGAGAGTTAAAGCGAAGCTTTACAAATAGAACAAAGCCACGGATTGATTAAAAGCTTATTTAATCAGGAAGTGGCTTTTTTTGTTGGTACCTTACACCCAGCGCTGATCGGTATTGCGCGCAGTAAGCGCGCACTTGTTAATCCTATATGGCAAGGTACGCTGGTGTTCCTCGCAAGCTACACCCAGCGCTGATCGGTATTGCGCTGGTGTTCCTCAACTAGGAAGGAGATCCTATGCAACCGGGCGGGAATATGGCGGATAGAAGGAGATACGACCGTTTTGAGGTTGATCTACCATTGCATAATCTTGATTTTAAGTCGATGCGGGAGTTGGACGGCAAAAGCCGCGATATAAGCTCTAAAGGCATAGGGATGGTTTCGAATAATGAACTGCCGGTGGGGACCAGTTTGGATATCTGGCTGCATATGCCGGATAATGATGAGGAGATCCATACCAAGGGAACAGTTGCCTGGTCGGTTAATACCGGTCCTGGCCAGTTCAGGCTGGGGATAAACCTGGAAAAAGAGGACCTTAAACCCATACCGATCGTTTTGCGGACGATCCATATGCGCACCCGTTATTATCATTAACTAAAGGAGATTCGGCAATGGAAGAGTCTTCTTATTATGTAAGCAAATGCAATGACCGGCGCAGATACCAGCGTTTAAATCTCAGTTTTAATGTTACCTACAAAATCGACAGCCCGGTGGACGCGCGTGTGGCCTTTGGGAGCAGGGAGATCGAGGCCGTAACCCTCGATATCGGCGAGGGCGGTATGGCCATCCTGACCGAGCAGGATATTCCTCCGTGGACGATACTGTCGATGAAATTCCGGCTGATCCGGATGGACAAAGAAGGCAAAGTGAATTATTCCGATCCGGTGCAGATGTGCGGCGAGGTGCGCTCGAATAACATCTTTGAAGAACGGAAGCACCGCCTGGGTATCAGTTTTGTGGAAAAAGAGCCCGAGGTGACGAATCGCATCGGTGATTTTGTGATCAAAACAGTGGAATTATAATTTCGATTACGCTCTTGAAATTTTGTTTTAATGTGTTATATTATTATTGTAGAAAAACGGCAAGGGGCCAACTCCCAGCAGGCAGGTAATGCCTTCTAAAAAAGAGAACGAATTCCCCCTTGCCATTTTTATTTTTGCCAAATTAACCCCGCGGTTTTAAGCGGGGTGTTTTTATTTATCCCGCCTGTCCAGCCAATAATTTTTTAAATATCGCGTTAGATTTTCGCCTCTTTTACGTCAATTATGGTAAAGGAGGCTAAGATGAACAAGAAAACTGCGGTGCTCAGTTTGTTTCTGTCCCTGGCGGCAATTCTGCCGGGCGCAGCCCTGGGTGATGAAATGGATTGGGAAATGCTCAGCCGGGAGAATGCGGGTATCCGGGCAATGCTTTTCAGCCGGGATGATCCGCGGGAAATATTTGCCGGCTCCGGCTGCGCGATAATCCATAGCTCGGATCTTGGGTTCGAGTGGCAGGTGCTTTTTACGGTCAAGGGAAGCAATAAACGGGTAAATGCGTTAAAACAGGATGAAACGGATAGAAACATATTATATGCCGCTACCGGGGAAGGTTTATTTTACAGCCCGGATAAAGGCAGGCATTGGAAACGTTTATACCGCGGCAGGGACTATTCTGAGCGGGAATGCACAGCGGTAGAAGTTTTTAAGGGGAGTATTTATTTGGGGACCGGGGCGGGTTTGTTGATCAGCCGGGATAAAGGGCGTTCTTGGCGCAAGGTCGAAGGTGAATTGGGCCGCTGCCGCATAACCGCCATTGTTATTGATCGAAAAAATGCCGGTTGTATTTACGCGGTATCCGCGACTGGGGTATATCGATCTGTTCAGCCGGCCGCGGCCTGGGATAAAGTTTATGGCAACATAGTTTTAGAAGATGATATTGAAGTCGAAGAGGCTGCCTTGGACTCGGAAGAAAATTATATCTTGCCGGGTTTACGATATTTAGCTGTTTGTGCGGATGAGCCTGGCCGGGTCTACCTGGCAACTGCCCGGGGTGTGTATCAAGGCGATGACAGCGCGAAGGATTGGCAGGCTTTGACCGGTTACGGGTTATTATCCTCGGATATACGGTTTTTGGCTGTCTCGCAGCAGGGGGCGCTGTATGCTTTATCCAAGGCGGGGATTTTTTCTTATGACGGCAGCAGGTGGCATGAACGGTCTTCGCGCCTGAGTGCGGGGGAAATATTTATTATCGGGTTTGACAGCAGGGATGATCTTTATGCCGGCTGCGAAAAAGGATTATATAAGGCGATGTTAAATGGCCCGCGAGCTGTTGAGAGGTCATCTTTGCAAGGTGATGGCGCGTCCGGTATCCCCGCAATAAAGCCGACGCAGCAGGCCGCTATCGCATATGCGGAAGTGAACCCGGAAAAAATAAAACAATGGCGCAAACAGGCGGCTAAAAAAGCCTGGATGCCGGAATTGAGCATGGGTTTAGCCAGGGATACCAGCGATCTTTTTCATTGGGAGGGCGGCTCGACCGTTAAAGCCGATGATGACATCCTGCGTAAGGGCCGGGATACGGTAGACTGGGATATCGGCTTAAAATGGGATCTAAGCGAGATCATCTGGAACCAGGATCAGACTTCCATTGACGTGCGCTCCAAACTGATGGTGGAACTGCGGCAGGATATCCTGGATGAAGTGACCAAGCTGTATTTCGAGAGGATCCGCGTAAAAATGGAATTAGACGATTTAGCCATAGAGGACCGGAAAAAACGCTTCGAGAAGGAGTTAAAATTACAGGAGCTGACTGCGCAACTGGATGGTTTTACCGGAGGTTACTTTTCTTCCCATTCAAGACCCGGTCTTGTAAACGACTACAGCGCAAGGAGATAAATAAAATGCCATATCGTGAATTCATATTTGGGCCCGGAAATTATTATCATGTGTTCAATCGTGGGAATGAAAAGAAAAACATATTCCTGGAAATGGATGATTATGGGCGTTTTATGGCTAAGATCAAAGAATATAAAATTATCCATGAGATCAGTGTTATTTGCTATTGTTTGATGCCGAATCATTTTCACTTTTTATTGCGCCAGGACGCTAAAGATCCGGTATCGGACTTCATACATCGGTTGACAGTAAGCTATTCGATGTATTTTAATAAACACTACGAACGCGTGGGACATCTTTTTCAGGGGAGTTTTCGGGCGAAGTTGATAAAAGACGAAAATTATTTATTGCATCTATCGAAGTATATACATCGGAATCCGGTGGAAGTCTTATCCCAGGGGGAGAAGTTGGCTGAATATCCCTGGTCAAGTTACCCTGAATACCTGAAAATGGCTGATATGGATATCTGCGATAAAGCTATAATTCTGGAGCAATTCCGCGGCGTCAATACAGTCAGAGCTTATAAAGATTTTGTGGAGGATCGTTTGATAGAGAATAAACCGTTACAATCGAAGGATTTCTTTGCGGAACCTGAATAGCTCTAACAGGTTAGAAGACCGGGTCTTGAGTTGAGCAAAATCCCTTGTCAAATACAGCTATTTATGGTAAATTTAATGCTCCAGCCGTGTATTTTATTAATCTTAAACGAGAGGGCAACGGAAATGGCATTAATGCATTTTACTGATGGCAATTTCACGAAAGAGGTCCTGGAATCGGATGTTCCGGTAGTGGTTGATTTTTGGGCTACCTGGTGCGGGCCTTGCAAGATGGTCGCTCCGATCATCGATGAATTGGCCAAGGAATACGATAAGAAGGTCAAGATCGGCAAGGTGGATGTTGACGAGAGCCCCAATACCGCCTCAAAGTTCGGGGTTATGTCCATCCCGACTATAATGTTCTTTAAAGGCGGTAAGGTAATGGAGCAGAGCGTCGGCGCCATAAGCAAGTCCGATCTTAAGAAAAAAATCGACGAAAATATTTGATGAAGAAGATATTTATTGCCGCCACCAAGCAGAATGACGGCAAGACTACAGTGTCTTTGGGGCTGGTTTGCAATTTCCAGCAAAGGTTCAAAAAAGTCGCTTTTATTAAGCCTATCGGCCAGCGTTACCTGGAAGAAGAAGGCTTGAAGATCGACGAGGATTCGATACTTATCGAAGAGTCGTGCGGAATACGCAGCAGCCTCAAGGATATGAGCCCGATCGCGGTGGAGAAGGGTTTCACCGAGCGCTACATCGCCCACCCGAATAAGGATACTATTTCCAGGCAGATCAAAGATTCATTCCGCCGGATCTCCAAAAAGCAGGATCTGATAGTCATCGAAGGCACGGGCCACGCCGGAGTTGGTTCGGTTTTTGACCATTCCAACGCCATGGTAGCCAGGATGACCGGTTCCAAGGTGGTGATCGTTTCTTCGGGAGGCGTTGGCAGGCCGATAGACGAGATAATCCTGAACAAGGCGCTTTTTGATAAAGAAGGGGTCAAGATCCTCGGGGTGATTATAAATAAAGTTTTGCCGGCTAAATTCGATAAGATCAACGCCTTGGTCCGTAAAGGGCTGAAAAGGCGCGGCATTGACGTGCTGGGTGTCATACCGTTCGACCCGATGTTGTCTTATCCGACCGTCAAGCAGATACTTGAGGAGACCAACTTTGAACTTTTATGCGGCAAGGATTACCTGGAGAGTTACGTGTCCCGGGTGATCGTCGGGGCGATGAAGCCGGCGAATGCCCTGCGCTATATGGTAGACGACAGCCTGCTGATCACCGCCGGAGACGCCGATGATATGATCAAAGCGGCATTAGGCGAGTTCAGGGAATCGGACAGGAAACGGCTGAAGATATCCGGTATCATCCTATCCGGCGGGCTCAGCCCGGATAAGCCGATCATGGACCTTTTGACCCGGGCCCGGATCCCTGTGCTTTTGTCCGCCGCTGACACATATTCGGTTTCATACTGTATTCATGATCTTACGGTAAAGATACAACCGGAGAATACCATAAAGATAAAGACCGCCGTGGAGATGGTCAAAAATTACGTGGACCTGGATAAAATATTAAAGGGGATATAAGCATGGATACCGTAAGAAGAATAAGGGAAAAAGCCAGGAAGAGCCTGAAAACGATCGCTTTGCCGGAGTATAACGATAAGCGCGTGATTGAGGCGGCTCGGATCATCGAGGATGAAGGCGTGGCCAAGGCTTTGCTGCTTACCCCGGATAAGATCAACCCGCACGAGAAGGAAAGATATATCGCCGAATATTACGAGCTGCGCAAGGCCAAAGGCGTGGAGATGGACGCGGTCCGGAAACTTTTTGACGACCCGTTGTATTACGCGGCAATGCTTACCCGCGAAGGCAAGGTCGACGGGTTTGTCGCCGGGGCCAGCCATACCACCGCGGATGTCTGCCGGGCGTCGATAACCTGCGTGGGCATCGAGGAAAGATTAAGGATTGTTTCCAGTTGTTTTATCATGGTTGTCCCGAATTGTTCATTCGGATATGAAGGGACTTTTATATTCGCCGATTGCGGGGTGGTCCCGGACCCGACCCCCAGGCAATTGGCCTGCATAGCGCTGGCTTCCGCGGAATTAGGCGCCCGTGTTTTGGATCTTGTCCCGCGGGTGGGATTGCTCAGTTATTCCACCAGAGGCTCGGCGCAGGGCAAGGCCATTGATAATGTGCGCGAGGCTTTCGGGATTTTAAAGGAGATGGCCCCTGACCTGTTGTGCGACGGAGAAATGCAGGTCGACGCGGCGATCGTCCCAGAGGTGGCTAAGATCAAATATCCGGACAGCCCGGTCAGCGGCAGGGCCAATGTCTTGATATTCCCTAATCTGGAAGCGGGAAATATCGCATATAAGATTGTTGAGCGCCTGGCCAGGGCCAGGGCTATCGGGCCGTTATTGCTGGGTTTGAAAAGTCCGTGTAGCGATCTGTCCCGCGGCTGTTCCGTCGAGGATGTGGTTGATTGCGTGGCGATCTCGGCTATCAGGGCATAATTGTTCAACATGTATGCTGGATATTAGAAAAACCGGTATATTGTTCCTGGCGATCTTCGGTGTTTTTAACTGTTATGCATATGGCGCGGAGATTAAAATGAAAAATGTGCTGATGGTAATTGCCGAAGATCATTTCAGGGATGAAGAGTATTTTCAGCCTAAGAATGCCCTGGAAATTAAAGGGATCAACGTGCTGACCGCGTCCGCGTCCCTGAATACGGCTACCGGGTCCCTGGGAGGGAAGGTGGCGCCGGATCTGTTGATCTCTGCTGCGGATATGAAAGATTACGACGCTCTGGTTTTAATTGGTGGAGGCGGGGCGGAACAATATTATGATGACCCGGTCGTGCATAACCTTATCCGTCAGGCTGAAAACCGGCAAAAAATTATTGCCGCTATCTGTATAGCCCCGGTTATTCTGGCCAGGGCCGGGGCATTGAAAGGCAAAAAGGCCACTGTATGGCATTCTGAGGCTGGCGAGATAAATAATGCCGGAGGCAAATATACCGGATCGAAGGTGGAAAAGGACGGCAATATCATTACGGCTAACGGGCCGGATGCGGTGCTGGGGTTCATTGACGAATTGCTTAAGCTGCTTTTGAATTAAACCGGAGAAAAATATGATGAGGATGATGTTGAAATCAAAGATACACCGGGCTACGGTAACCGATGCCAACCTTTATTATGAAGGCAGTATTACTATCGACCAGTGCCTGATGGAAAGATCCGGGATACTGGCCAATGAAAAGGTCGAAGTGCTGAACCTGAATAACGGCTCGCGCCTGGAAACTTATGTAATAACCGGGAAAAAAAGATCGGGGATCGTCTGTCTTAACGGCCCGGCAGCCAGAGGCGCTTGCAAGGGCGATAAAATAATCATTGTGGCTTACGCCCTGGTGGAGGACAAGGATTGCCCGGGCGTAAAACCTAAAATAGTGAAAGTCGATGAGCGAAACAGGATTAAAGATTAGAGAGTTCCCGGACCCGGTATTGCGCAGGAAAGCCAAGCCGGTAAAAACAGTTTCCGCCGAACATGCCGCGTTGTTAAGCAAGATGGCCAGGCTGATGTATGAGTCCAGGGGCGTCGGGCTTGCCGCACCTCAGGTAGGAGTAAGCGAGGCGCTTATAGTCGTGGACGCCGGCAGCGGGCTGTATAAACTGGTCAACCCGAAGGTCATCAAAAAAGAAGGCTCTCAGGTCAATGATGAGGGTTGTTTGAGCGTTCCGGGAGTTTATATAAAAGTCAAGCGGGCCAGAAGAATAACGGTCAGCGGGCTGGATGAATCTTCAAAGCCGGTAAAGTTCGAGGCGCAGGATCTGTTGGCCTGCGCGATCCAGCATGAGATAGATCATCTATCCGGCCGGATAATAGTGGATTACGCGTCTTTCTTTAAAAAGATGGCCATAGGCATTAAAAAAGCAAATGCCGTTAAATAAAAGGCTTCCGGCCTGGTTCAGGCAGGCGATCCCCGATGACAATGCTTTAAAGTTGATGCGCCGGTTGTCCGATATGCAGGTCAATACGGTCTGTAAAGAGGCGAAATGCCCTAATATCGGGTCGTGTTTTGCGCAGTCCCGGATGACCTTTATGATCCTGGGAAATACCTGCACCAGGTCCTGCGGATTCTGCAATGTGAATAAGGCTGCCGGAAGAAAATTATCATTAGACCGGCGCGAGACGACAAGGATCTGTTCGGTAATAAAAGATTTGGGCTTGCGATATGCGGTGATCACCTCGGTGACCCGCGACGACCTGGATGACGGCGGCGCAGGCCAATTCGCTGAATTGATCAAAGAGATACGGGGTATCAGCGCGGATATTCGGATAGAGATATTGATCCCGGACCTTCAGGCAAAACCCGAAAGCATTAAAGTTATCCGGGGCGCAGGCCCGGATGTGGTTGGGCACAACCTGGAAACAGTGCCCGGGTTATACCCGGCGCTGCGACCGCAGGCGGATTATCAAAGGTCGCTTTCGGTCCTGAGAATGCTCAAGGATGGCGGATCCGGGCTGATCACTAAATCTTCGTTAATGCTCGGGTTTGGCGAAACTCCGGCCGAGGTTGAGCGGGTAATGAAAGATCTAAGGGGGGTTGATTGCGATATATTGACCCTGGGCCAGTACCTGGCTCCATCGGAAGGTCAGGTCAGGGTAAAGGAATTCATAACCCCGGAACAGTTCAAACAATTTGAAATAACGGGATTCAGCCTGGGATTTAAGGAAGTCCTGGCTGGGCCTTTAGTTCGTAGCTCATTCAAAGCAAACGAGTTACAAGACCGGGTCTTGAATAGGAAAAAGGTGGATAAATGTACGATCTGATCATTATCGGCGCAGGGCCTGCAGGGCTTACCGCAGGGTTGTACGGAGGCAGATACCGGCTTAATACTTTGATCCTGGAAAAAATGTCTGTGGGAGGCCAGATCATTCTTTCTCAGACCATTGAGAATTTCCCCGGTTTCCCGGGCGGAATAGCTACTGAAGAGTTGATCGCCAGGTTCAAGAAACAGGTGGATGATGTGGGCGTGGCTGTAAAAGAAGCCGAGGTTACAGCTATTGAGAAAGACCTCCAATCACAGGCGGGTTATCTTATAAAAACTAAAGACGGCTCTTTCCAAAGCCGCGGCGTGATCATTGCCTCAGGCGCAAGTTGGAAGAGGTTGGGTGTTCCCGGAGAAGAAAAGCTGATCGGTAAAGGGGTTTCATATTGCGGGACCTGCGACGCCCCGTTCTTTCGCAATAAAGAGGTGGTGGTGGTTGGCGCGGGCGACCACGCTTTTGAAGACGCGATATTCCTGACCACTTATGCCAGTAAAGTCACAATTGTCCATCGCAGGCAGGGATTCCGCTGCGCGAAGATACTTGAGGAAAAGGCGAAGGCCAACCCGAAAATAAATTTTATTCTGGATACGGTGATAGAAGAGATTTTGGGCGAAAATAAAGTAGAAGGGGTCAGGCTGAAGAATCTTGTTACCGGCCAGCCCAGCCAATTATCATGCCAGGGCGTGTTTGTGTTCATCGGCGTGGCTCCGAACAGCGCTTTCGTGAAGGAGAAAGTAAAGTTGGATGAGGGCGGCTTCATAATTACCGATGAAAACATGCAGACGAGTTTTGCCGGCGTGTTTGCCTGCGGCGATTGCCGAAAGAAAACCCTGTATCAGGTGGTCAACGGTTGCGGTGAAGGCGCAGTGGCTGCGCATTCCGCGCATACATATCTTTTGAATAAATAAGGGAGCAACATGTGTGCTCAAAAATATCTTACGCATAACCAGAAATTAAAAGAATGGGTGGAAAAGGCTGTTCGCCTTTGTCGGCCTGATGAAGTGGTTTGGATCGACGGTTCCTCGGAGCAGAAGCTGCAGTTGGAAAAAGAATCCGTGACTACCGGCGAGCTTATACCTCTTAATGAGGAGAGGCTTCCCGGATGTTTTCTGCACCGGACCAACCCTAATGACGTCGCCCGGACCGAGCATTTGACCTTTATCTGCACCAGGGATAAGAAGGACGCCGGGCCGAATAACAACTGGATGTCCCCGTCAGACGCCTATGCCAAGGCCAGGAAGATATTTAGATCTTCGATGAAGGGCAGAAAAATGTACGTGATCCCGTTTTCCATGGGTCCGGTGGGCTCGCCTTTCAGCAAGATCGGCGTGGAATTGACTGATTCGCGTTACGTGGTCTTGAATATGATGATCATGACCCGCGTGGGTTCAAGCGTCCTGGAACAGCTGGATAACGGCGTGGATTTCACCAGATGCCTGCATTCCCTGGCTGACCTGGATATCGACCGCAGATTGATACTGCATTTCCCCGAGGACAATACTATCTGGAGCGTTGGCTCCGGTTACGGCGGAAACGTCCTTCTGGGTAAAAAATGTTTGTCGTTGCGGATCGCCAGCCACATCGCCAGGAAAGAAAAATGGATGGCTGAGCATATGCTGATCATGGGCATTGAAAAGCCCAACGGCGAGATCAAATACATAGCCGCGGCATTCCCCAGCTCCTGCGGTAAGACCAACCTGGCTATGCTTGTCCCTCCTGAAGGCCTGAAGAAAAAAGGCTACCGTATCTGGACCGTGGGTGATGATATTGCCTGGATGCGCATAGATACGGACGGCGGTTTGTGGGCGGTAAACCCGGAGACCGGATTTTTCGGGGTGGCGCCGGGAACGAATTCCCACACCAACCCCAATATGGTAACGACTATCCGCAAAAATACCATTTATACCAATGTTTTGTCAAAGCCTGACGGGACGGTCTGGTGGGAAGGCGCTGACGGCGAGACTCCGGTGCGCGGGATCGACTGGCAGGGAAGGCCGTGGAAACCAGGAATGGTCGACAGCGAAGGCCGGAAGGTCCTCGGCGCGCATCCTAATAGCCGGTTTACTACTCCGATAAGCCAGTGCCCTTCGGCGTCGTTCAGGCTGGACCAGCCGCATGGCGTGCCGATAGCGGCGATAATATTCGGCGGACGCAGGCAGCATCTGGCCCCCCTGGTTTACGAATCATTCAACTGGCAGCACGGTGTTTTTATCGGAGCGACTATGGCTTCGGAACGCACCGCGGCCCAGGTCGGTAAATTAGGCGAGGTCCGGCGCGACCCTATGGCGATGCTTCCATTTTGCGGTTATAATATGGCCGCGTATTTCCGGCATTGGCTGGATATGGGCAAACGCATGGCCAGGCAGCCGCGGATTTTTAACGTTAACTGGTTCAGGATGGACGATAATAATAAATTCTTGTGGCCGGGATACCGGGAGAATCTGCGCGTCTTGGAATGGGTCCTTGACCGCTGTAATAATAAGGTTGAGGCTGAGCCGACGGCGATAGGTTATATACCCAGGCCAGGGGATCTGGATCTTAACGGCTTGAATATAAGCGACGCCGCGATCAACAAGCTTTTGTCGATTGATAAAAAAGCCTGGCTCGCGGAGATGGAAGGGGTCAGTAAATTCTTCCGGCAGTTCCAGAAAGACCTGCCCGAGGAGCTTTGGACTGAATATGAAAATCTTAAAGAGCGGATATCCTCTTTGAAGAAAGGATAGGTAGATGCCCGAGAAAGTAGTGTTGACCACGGATCTAAAGGACTTAACGCTTTTCAGGCGGGGCAAGGTCAGGGATGTGTATGACCTGGGTGATAAATTGTTGATCATCTCCACTGACCGGATATCCTGTTTTGACGTGGTCCTTGCCTGCGGCATACCTTATAAGGGCAAGGTCCTGACCAAATTGTCCTGCTTCTGGTTCGATCTGCTCAAAGAGATCATTCCCAACCATTTTATCAGCGCGGATATCAAGGATTACCCGCAGCAGCTTCAAAAATACGCCGAGTGTCTTGAAGGCAGGTCAATGCTGGTAAAAAAGACCAGCCCGTTGCCGGTTGAATGCGTGGTTAGGGGGTATCTTTCCGGCTCCGGCTTGAAAGAATACTTGAAGAGCGGATCGGTCTGCGGGATAAAACTGCCCGGCGGTTTGATCGAATCCGCGGAACTCCCGGAAGTGATCTTTACCCCCTCCACAAAAGAAGAAAAAGGGCATGACCAGAATGTCAGCCAGGATTACGTGGAAAAGAAGATCGGCAATGAGAAAACGGGGATCTTAAAAGAAAAAAGCATCGCGATCTATAAAAAAGCCCGCGACTACGCCCGCGCCCGGGGCGTTATTATAGCGGATACTAAATTTGAGTTTGGGATTTTTGAAGACAAGGTTATCCTGATCGACGAGGTTCTTACCCCGGATTCTTCGCGTTTCTGGCCGAAGGATGAGTATTCTCCCGGCAAGCCACAGCCGAGTTTTGACAAGCAATTCGTCAGGGATTATCTGGAAAGCCTGGACTGGGACAAAACCCCTCCGGCGCCCGGCCTGCCTGAGGAGATCGTCGAAAAAACATCGAAGAAATACCTTCAGGCTTATAAAAATCTGACCGGAGAAGAATTTAAATAATGACGATCTTCAAGAAGGCCATGGGTTTGGTTCTTAAGATCTGTTGCAGCGTTTTGCTTCTGTTTGTGTTGTTCAGGCAGATAGACGCGAAGTCAGTCCTTTCGATAATAAAAAACACCAATAAGCCGCTGTTGCTTTTTTCTTTCCTGTTGTGCTCATCTGTTTATATTTTGTGTTTTTTGAGATGGAAAATGCTGCTCGCCGTATCCGGGATCAGGCCGGCGATATCCCGGTTGATCTCGCCTTTTGCCGGCGGGGTATTTTTTAATTTATTCCTCCCGACGACTATCGGGGGGGATTTTGTGCGCAGCGCCGATCTGGCTATACATACAAAAAGGGCGAACGAGGTGGTCGCTACGGTGATCCTGGACAGGTTAAGCGGTTACATTGGTATGGTCCTTGTCGCTTTGCTCGCCTTGATCTTTGGGAGTAAATTGATCGAGGATCGAATGATCTTCTTGAGCATTGCCGGGCTTACTGCCGGGTTGGTCCTTATTATGCTGGTGTTTTTCAACAGTTTTGTTTATTCGATATTCCGGAAATTGTTTTATTCTCCGGATGCCGGAAAAATAAGGGCGGCCATCGAGGATATTCACCGCGAGATCTATAATTTGCGCGACCACAAGAAAGTCGCGTTAAAGAACCTGTTTTTATCCATATTAGTCCAGGCGATAACGCCGGTGACTACATATATAATCGCTTTGTCGCTGGGCGTGGATATGAACATATCTTATTTTTTCATCATTCTGCCCATAATTTCAGCCATATCTATGTTGCCGATATCCCTGGGTGGTTTAGGGATAAGGGATGCCGCCACGATATTTTTTTTCGCCAAGGTCGGAGTAGGGCAAGACCTGGCTTTTGCCATGTCCCTTATCGGTTTTCTTTTTATCGTAATTTACGCCGGCATCGGGGGGCTTATCTATGTCTTTACACTACGTCATAGACGGGTATAATTTGATAAAACACCGGTCGTTTTCTTTCGCCGACCGGTTCAAAGACGGCCGTTTCGCGCTTATCCAGTTTCTGCGCTGCGAAAAGCCGTGCGGCAGCTCCAAGAATAAGATCACTGTGGTTTTTGACGGTTATCCCCGGGGAATGAGCTCTCAGGACAGCGACATAGAGATAATCTTTTCCGGGGATGAAAGCGCCGATGACCGGATCATAAGAATCGCCGGATCGCGCCGCGGCCCGCGCAATATAGTGCTGGTTTCCGATGACCGTCAGCTCACGGATACGGTCAAAGGCTGCGGATTGTCCGCGGTAGGCATTGAGGAGTTCATCGCCCCTAAGAAGAAGTTCGCCCGCAAGAGCGACGACTCATCAAAATCCGAGTTGACCGGCAGTATGGTGCGCAAGATAAATAAGGAATTGGAAGATATCTGGCTTAAGTGATCAAGACCCGGTCTTCTAACTTGTTGATAGCTAAAGGTTTTCAAGACCGGGTCTTGAATATGATAATATGGGTGATTTTATAAAATTCCTGGGCACTGCCGGGGCGCGTTTTGTGATGATCAGGCAGCTGCGTAATTCAGGAGGTATATGGATATCCTGCGAAGGCGCGAATGTTCTGATCGACCCTGGTCCGGGAAGCATTGTCCATTGCGCCAAGTCCCGGCCTAAACTCGACCCTTGCAGCCTGGACGCGGTAATCCTCACCCATCGCCATCTGGACCATTCTAATGATATCAACGTGATGATCGAGGCGATGACAGAGGGCGGGTTTAAGAAAAGAGGCGAGGTATTCTGCCCGGCTGACGCTTTAGAAGGAGATCCGGTGATCTTTAAATATCTCCGGCAGGCCCCGGAGCGGATACAACTGATCCGGGCCAACCAGTCGTACCAGACGGGAAATTTCATTTTTTCCACCTCTATGCGGCATATTCATCCGGTTGAGACCTACGGCCTTAAATTCAAAATAAACGGCAAAGAGGTGGGGCTTTTAACCGATACCCGATATTTTGCGCAGCTGGCGGATTTTTATGATGTCGAGATGTTGATAGCCGGCGTTGTTTTTCGGGAGCCCAGGCCGGGGATAGACCATTTGAGCGTTGCGGAGTTGAAAGGCTTGATCCTTGGCCTTAAATCCAAAGGACGGCTTAAGAAGGTAATACTGACCCATTTTGGGATGTCTATGCTTAAGGCGAAGCCTCGCAATGTCGCAATGGACCTGGCCCGCGAGACCGGGGTGGATGTTATCGCCGCTACCGACGGGATGACTGTGGGGTTGGATAATGAATAAAATATTACTGCATATCTGTTGCGGTATATGCTCCGGTTGGCCGATTGAGAAACTGCGCCAGGACGGCTATGAGGTTACCGGGATATTTTATAACCCTAATATCCATCCGCGGGATGAATATGAGCGCCGTCTGGAAGCGGCCAAGAAAGCCTGTTTTGTCCGCGGTATGGAATTGATAAGCGCGCCTTATGACTGCGAACGCTGGCTCAGCCTGACTGAAGACCTGAAAAATGAGCCTGAAGGCGGGAAACGCTGCTCGCTATGTTACCGCCTGCGCCTGGAGTATACGGCTTTGAAGGCTAAGGAGATGGGGATAGAATATTTCACCACTACGCTTTCCATAAGCCCGCATAAAGACAGCGCCCTTATAAACCGGATCGGCATCGAAATCGCCGGCGACGGGTTCAAGGAATATGATTTTAAAAAGGCGGATGGTTTCAAAAAATCCAATCGATTTTCACTGGAACACGGATTGTACAGGCAGAATTACTGCGGATGTTCTTATAACATGAGGTAAAGGCGATGATAAGAAAAATACTGGCGTCAATAAACGCGAAAAGCATAATCGGTTTATTCCTTATCGTGTTCGTCATTTTGATGGCGATAACTTTTGCCAATGTCAGGTATCAAAGCGAGATCCTGCAAAAGAAAGAGCTGGAGAGCGCCAACACCTTGGCGGATATTATACTCAGCGCGATGCGTTATCCCATGCTTAACGGCGACCAGGACATAATCCAGCGGCAGTTCGATAGTTATCGCGTTAATCTTAAAGGGGTCACCGTCGCGCATCTCTTGGATGATCAGGGTATCATTAGGCGGTCCACGGATACCAAATTGATCGGCGAGAAAACTCTGGCCATAAGGATAGCCGATGCGCTTGTCGGCAAGGAATTTCATGGCATTGAGAAAAGGGTCAGGACCAATGGGCTGGTATATGCCAAGACCGTGCCGATCTTTAACGAAAAAAGATGTTACCCTTGCCACGGTTCGGATAAGGAAGTGTTGGGTGTGCTGCGGATCGCCATGGATTGGGAGCGCGTTATTAATGATCTGAAAAGTGTGCGGAACAGGAATATCCTGTTTGCCGTACTCGGGTTGTTCGCCCTGAACATCTTTACCGCGTTCTTTTTGATAAATACGATCATTAAACCCATCAAAGACCTGAAAGACGGGATGAAAAGGGCTTCCATAGGAGATTTTGTCCATCCTTTGGTCCCGGCGAATAGAGACGAGATCGGAGAGTTGACCAGGATGTTCAATAATATGAGCCGCGATCTGAACTTGTTGCTCAGTAAGGAGAAAAAACTGGCGGAAGAAGAAAAGGTCCGGGTGGAGCATTTGGCTGAAATGAACCTGGAATTGAATATGGGGATCGAAGAGCGTATGCGTAGTGAAGCGGAATTGCGCGCAATAACCCAGCGGCTTACGGATATAGTTGAATTTCTGCCGGATGCGACATTTGTCATTGATAAGGAGAAGAAGGTGATCGCCTGGAACCATGCGATGGAAGCGATGACCGGGATTAAAAAAGCCGATATGATCGGCAAAGGCGATTATGCCTATTCCGTGCCGTTTTACGGTATTCCCAGGAAGATCCTGATTGACATGGTCGACCTGCCGTTGAGCCAGATCGAGAAGGATTATAAGTCCATAGAGATAAGAAAGAATACTTTGTGCGCCGAAACGTATGTGCCTTTAATGCGCGGCGGCAAGGGGGCTTACCTGTGGGGTATCTCTGCTATGCTTTTTGACGCCCAGGGCAATAAAGCCGGGGCTATAGAATCGATCCGCGATATAACCGAGCGCAAAGAAATAGAGAAATCGCAAAGGCTGAGCCAGGTGGGAAAACTTGCGGCGAGCATGGCCCATGAGGTGAACAACCCGTTGATGATCATCTCGGGCCGGGCCCAGCTTTCCCTGATGGAAAATATCGCCAATGACGCGGTTAAGAGCAACCTTATGCTTATATTCCAGGAATGCCTCAGGGCAAAGGATATTACTCAGAGGCTGTTGAAATTCTCCCAGCCCAGCCGGGGGGTAATGAAGCCTATCGATTTGAACAAAAGCCTGGAAGAGATAGTGGTGATAATCGAGCATCAGTTCGGTTTGGACAACATAGCCATAAAAAGAGATTACGCCGCCACCCTGCCGTTGGTAAGAGGCGATGAAAAGCAGTTGCAGGAAGTTTTTATCAACCTGTTGAATAACGCCCACGAGGCGATGGAAGAGAACGGGACGATAGAATTGCGTACCAGGGTGGAAAATGATTTCGTAAAAATGGAATTCCGGGATACCGGGGCGGGTATGCCTGTTGAAGTGGTTTCCAAGCTTTTTGAGCCGTTCTTCAGCACAAAAGAAATGGGCACAGGCTTGGGGATTTCGGTAAGCTACAGTATTATAAAGGCGCATGGCGGCCAGATGATATTCGATAGCGCTCAGGGAAAAGGCACGACCGTTATCCTGCTTATACCGATATACAAAGGCGCGTAAAGGTCGCAATCTCTGTCGATCAATGGAAAAATTTGACGTTATAATAATCGGCGCAGGGGCTTCAGGGATCGCCGCCGCGATCAGCGCAAAAAAACGCGGCTCCTCAGTTATTGTGTGTGAGCGCCTGGCGTCTATGGGCAAGAAGATACTGGCTTCCGGGGGAGGCAGGTGTAACCTGCTCAACGAGGAGCTGGATGAGACTAAATATAATCCCGGTTCGCGGGAACTGGTCAAGTCAATCCTGGGCCAATACGGCAGGGACGAAATAAAAAAATTCTTCGCCGGTCTCGGCCTTTTTTTATCATCCGAAAACAACCGTGTTTTTCCCGCCACTAACCAGTCAGCTTCTGTTTTAAGGGTGTTGGAGCTGGAATTGCGGCGATTATCCATTTCGGTTGAGTTTAATTTCGAGGCGTGCGATATACGCGGCGCGGGCGTTGGGTTTACGGTGATATCCCGGGCAGGCAAGAAGCTGCAATGTTCCAGGCTTATTTTGGCTTGCGGGGGGATGTCTTATCCGGCATTGGGTTCCAACGGCGGATGCTATAAACTGGCCGAAAATTACGGGCATAAGATCATTGAGTGTGTTCCGGTTTGCGTGCCTTTGCTGGTAAAAGACCCGTTTTGTCATTTACTTCAAGGGCAAAAGGTCTCTGTTACGGCCCGCTCTGTGGTTGATGGAGAAACAAGATCGGAGTCAAAAGGCGATGTATTGTTCACCAAATACGGGTTATCCGGAACAGCGGTCCTGGATGTCAGCAGGGAATTGTCCGTGGCGATCAATCGGGAGCATAGGCAGGATGCGTATATTTTTCTGGACTTGGCCCCGTTTTTGGAAGAAAATATATTGAAGCAGTATCTGTCGGCGCGGCTGCGGAGCGGGGTTACGGCGGATGATCTTTTGTGCGGGGTATTGCCAAACAAATTCATTCTCGCGTTTAAAGATTTGCTGGAAAGCAGAGATCCCGGGCGCATAGCTGCCGGGCTTAAGGAAAAGCGTTTTAAGGTCCTGGGGACGCGGGGTTGGAACGAGGCGGAATTCACGGCCGGCGGGATCGATACGAAAGAAGTGAAGAACGCCAGCCTTGAGTCGTCGCTGCGTAAAGGCTTGTATTTTTGCGGCGAGGCCCTGGATGTTGACGGCAAACGCGGGGGTTACAATTTAGCCTGGGCGTGGAGCTCGGGTTTTGTGGCGGGTTTAACCAAAGGGGGATGAAATGCCTTACGACAGCAGTCTGGATAAGCAATTATTCACCAAAGCGCTGGAAACCGATGGCGGTAGGATCACGGTTAGCGTGTATTCATACAATAACGGCCCGTTGAAGATGCAGATCGTCAGGGAGAACCGCGACCAGGAAGGCAATTTCCGTTTTGCCAAATTGGGAAGACTTACCAAATCCGAGGTAGAGGAGCTTCTGCCGATCATCAACGAGGGGATCACACATTTGTAAAAAAGCCGGTATGGACGGTATTGTCTTAGTCGGCCTGAACCGCAACACGGTATATACCCCGTTAGCCCTTTTATATTGCCGGGCCTGCCTTACGGAAGATAAAAAATTATCCTCCAGGGTTCGTGTGGACATTCGGGAGTACGAGTTAGAGGATTCCGAGGAATATATATTATGGGACCTGGCGAAATTCGCGCCCGGGATCGTCGGGTTTTCCTGTTATTTGTGGAATATTAAAAAAGTGCTCAAGCTCAGCCGGATGCTGCGCAAGGCAATGCCGGGGATAAAAATAGTTTTGGGCGGGCCGGAAGTATCTCCTTTAGCCAAAGGGATATTGAAGGATAATCCCTGCGTAGATCTGGTGGTCAGGGGTGAAGGCGAGTTTGCCTTTACCGATATTGCGCGGGCTTATTTGACCGGCAAGGGGCTCTCAGGGGTTAAAGGAATAACCTTTCGCAAAGGCAAAAAGGTCTTTGAAAATCCAGGGCATCCGTTTATCGCGGACCTTGATTCCATACCCAGTGCGTATTTGAATTCCGGGTATGAGTTGGCTAATCGGGAAGTATGTCTGGAAACGCAGCGCGGCTGCGTGTTCGGCTGCTGGTTCTGTTATTACAATAAAGGTTGCGCTAACTGGCGGGTTTTTTCGCTGAAGAGAGTAAAGAAAGAGCTGCTTTTTTTGCTTTCCCAGGATCAGGCGGAAATTTACCTGATGGATCCGGTCTTTAATATAGATATTAAGCGGGCCAAGGAGATATGCCGCTTCATAATTGAACACAATAAAAAACGCATCCCGTTCCATACCGAGATCCAGGCGGAATTAGTCGACGCGGAATTGGCGGCACTTTTGAAGAAAGCCTGCGTGCGCTATATCGAAGTGGGACTGCAGTCGGATGACGATAAGGTCCTGAAAAATGTCCGGCGGGCGTTTAACCGGGAAAAGTTCATCAAAGGGTTTAGCCTGCTTAAGAGTAACGGCCTGGTGGTTGAGCTGCAGTTGATCCTGGGGTTGCCCGGGGATTGTTTGGAAACATTTTTCAGGTCTTTGAAATTCGCGCTTGAACTCGATCCGCCGGTGTTGTCCGTTTTTAAGCTGCAGGTTTTGCCCGGTACGATGATACGCGAACGCGCGCGGTCGCTGGGTATTGAATATGAAGCGGAGCCGCCGTATGAATTTATCCAGAGCAGGACAATGCCTTTTAAGGATTCCATACTGGCGCAAAAAGCGGTTAATAGCGTGAGCCTTTTTCGCCGGAACAAAGCCGCGCTGAGGCTATGTAAACAAAAAGGCATAGATATGGTGCAATTGATCAGGCTCTGGCTTGATCATACGCGCTCCGATGACCATTTGCTGAATAATGAAGATAACAACGCTTTGTCCAAGGAAGCCGCCGCTTTCCTCCAGACCTGTAGACGTTGTATGTAACCATCTGCAGGATATGATGTTGGAATTAAATGTTTTATGCGGCAAATCGCAAGGAAATTAGGCGATATAACATTTATTTGTAATTATATGAGGTGTAAAATGTTACGTACAACGTCTACTGGTATATGAATCTTATTCTGATAGGAACTTTGGCTAGTCTTATTGCTGGAGCAGCCACGCTCATTGGCGCTTTGGCGGTATTTTTTATGCACCGGGTTTCCGATAAATTCCTGGATATGTCTCTGGGGTTTTCCGCCGGGGTAATGCTCGCGGCTACATTTTTCGGACTGGTCGCCCCGGCGATCAAAATGGGGGGGACTTTAAAGACAGCGGTCGGGATATTGCTGGGCGCGTTGTTCCTTATTCTTATGGAAAAAACCGTCCCGCACGTGCACAGGGTGGCCGGGGTAAAAGGCCCGCCAACGCATTTAAGCAAGACCGCTTTGTTCATCCTGGCGATAACCATTCATAATTTTCCGGAAGGGTTGACTGTGGGCGTGGGATTCGCTAATGGTAATATCCCCGCCGGCATAGTTTTGGCTGTGGGGATCGGGATCCAGAACATAGTGGAAGGCCTGGCAGTGGGTTTGGCGCTTTTACGGGATAAGACTACGGCAATGACCGCGTTTTTGATCGCCTCATTCACCTGCGTGGTCGAGCCTATCGGGGGTTTGCTGGGTATTTCCGTGGTTTCGGTCAGTCAGCCGCTTGTCCCGTACGGGATGGCTTTTGCCGCCGGGGCCATGCTTTTTGTGACCAGCGAGGAGATCATTCCGGAAACGCATTCGCGCGGCAATGCCCGCGAGGCTACGATCGGCATAATCTTTGGTTTTATCGTGATGATGATGCTGGAAAACCTGTTTGTTTAATCCCGGGGTTGACATAAACGCCCTGTTTTATTTATGGATCTAATTGATTTCGGGTTTCAAAAATCGAACCTATTCCAGCATATGCCGCTTTTCGACGAGATTGCGTATGCCGGGCAGAATGAGGATAATGTCCGCCGGTATAAGGCTCTGCGCGAAGGGCAAAGCTGCGATCTTTTGACTCTGAACTTCATCCGCCACGATGAAAAGATGCTCTGGGAGGCGGTGGAGGATTTTATCAAGCGCAGCACGATCAGCGCCACAGCCGGGGTGCACGGGGTGTATATCTTCGATCTTCTGACCATTGACATATACCGCGAAGCCAAAACATTCAACCACGCCGAACTTTCCGCCGTTATCATGAAAACGGCCGCTAAACTGGCCCCCGCCGAGCTTACTATGATCAAGTATTCTTCGGTCTATGCATTGTTCAGGAAGACTGTTACCGAAGATTGGGGCAAGATCTCGTTTAAGACCGCGGTGGATGTGTTCAAGGATAAACCGGATTTTCTGGATATCCTGGTCAAGCGGCTGCTGAAGAATTTTCAATTTCCGCGCGATCCGGTGATGCTTTTGCTGAATGATCTCAGCCAGAATCCGGTTTTTGACCCCAAGAATGAAACCCAGCAAGCGCGGTTAAAAAAGGTGATCGCTGATCTGATCCCTAATTCCATAGAATTCATCCCGGAAGTTTACATCCAGGATAAGAACGGGGCCCGGGAGCTTCTATCAGGATATGAACTCTAGATGTTAAGCTTATATTGAGATGAAAAAAAGACTGAAGGAAGAATCGCTTTTATTTATAAGCGTGGTTAAGTGGATCGTATTGGCGGCGATAATCGGCGTCATTGTCGGCGGGGCAACCGCCGTATTCTTAAAGGCGCTGAATTACAGCATTGCCTTCGCCGACAAACGGCAGTATTTCTTCCTGTTAGTGCCTGTGGCTTTTTTTATAAGCTCTCTGGTAATCAAATATCTCGCTCCGGATGCCGAAGGCCATGGGACCGAAAAAGTCATTGAGGCAGTTCATAAACGCTCCGGGAAGATAAATCCGGCTGTTGTTCCGGTCAAGCTGTTGACAACGGTTGTCACGATTGCCAGCGGTGGGTCCGCGGGCAAGGAAGGGCCTTGCGCGCAGATCGGGGCCGGTTTGGCGTCTTTTTTTGCCGATATCTTCCGGTTCGATAAATCTGACCGCAGGAAACTGGTTATCTGCGGGATCAGCGCGGGTTTTGCCTCGGTATTCGGCACGCCGATAGCGGGAGCCATATTCGGCGTAGAGGTGCTTTTTGTGGGAGGCATACTCTATGACGTGCTTTTGCCGTCTTTTATCGCCGGGATCATAAGTTATCATGCCACCGAGATGTTCGGGATAAAGTATTTTTATCATGCTATCAGTTTTGTCCCGGTTTTTACGCACTTGTTCTTTCTTAAGGTGATCCTCGCCGGAATATTTTTTGGTTTATGTTCATTCGTAATGATCGAGATATTAAAATTAGGGGAGCGGATATCAGCCAGGATCAGGATATGGGCGCCGTTAAAAGGACTTATCGGCGGTTTAATTATCATAGGCCTGGTGTTCGCTTTCTCGAAACAGTATCTCGGCTTGGGCCTTGGAACGATTGAAAAATGCCTGGCCGGGGGGAAAGTGGAGTGGTTTGCTTTCCTTGTTAAATCTGTTTTTACGAGTATCACGCTTAATTTCGGCGGCAGCGGCGGGATAGTCACGCCGATATTTTTTGTCGGCAGCGCCTCGGGGAATATATTCGCCCAGATATTTCATCTGGATATTGCGACGTTCTCCGCGTTGGGCTTTGTGGCGCTTTTGGCCGGCGCCGCCAATACGCCTATCGCCGCCAGTATCATGGCGATAGAGTTATTCGGCCCAAGGATCGCCCCTTATGCGGCGGTGGCCTGCGTCATCAGCTTTCTTATGACAGGGCATCGCAGCGTGTATCCTTCGCAGATCCTGGCGTTCAAGAAATCCAAGTTCATTGAGGTCGATATGGGCAAAGAGATGAATGATCTCAATGTCAGCTTTCAGGGCTCCAGAAATAGCCGCGCGCTTAAATTGATCTCCTGGATAAGATCTTTTTTTAAAGGCAATAGACGATAAACCATCAGGATGGTATCCGTAAAGACTCTTGGCGGACCATTGGTGTAAGTGGCGCGATACGATTTTGGGTATTTTGATGATGTTAAGTGATTCTGATCCAAATGGTTGAGTCGATAAATAGAGCCATCCAAATTGTATAAACGGAGTGAACGCATATGGTTAGTTTAGCGCGGTATATTATTCCGGTTTTTGTCATAGTTTTTTGCGCATGCGGTTGTGAGCCTTCTGCGCGCACGCAGCCGATTGCCAGCGCTCTTTCAGCGGACAAGGTGCCGATTGCCTACGCGGTGTACGGCCAGGCAAATGATCCAGCCGTGGTTTTTGTGCACGGGTGGAGCTGCGACAGCCGCTACTGGCACAATCAAATCCCGTATTTTTCGAGGAAATACCGGGTGATCACAGTGGACCTTGCCGGACACGGCAATTCCGGTTTCGGCAGGAAGGTTTATACCACGGAAGCATTCGGTCAGGACGTGGCTGCAGTATTGCGGCAGCTTGATGTAAAGGAAGCGGTGCTGATTGGGCATTCCATGGGAGGAGAGGTTATCCTGTATACGGCAAAGATCTCGCCAGAAAGAGTGGCCGGCCTGGTCGGGGTCGACACCCTTGAGGACCTGGGTATGGTGTATCCGGATGAAGTGAAGAACAGTATTTATGAGCCGATAGCCGCGGATTTCGTGCCGAAGGTGCAGGAGTTTGTCCGCAGCATGTTTCCGGTCAACGCCGATAAAGATTTGGTCGATGCCATCGCCCTGGATATGTCATCGGCTCCGCAGGAGGTGGCGTTGAGCTCGATGAAGGAATATTTCAAGGTGTCTGCCCAGGAATTGATCAAAGATCTGAAAGTGCCGCTAAAAAGCGTCAACGCCGATTTATGGCCGACCAATGTAGCCGGCAACAAAAAGTTTGTGCCGTCATACGAGATGGCGCTGATGAAAGGACACGGCCATTTCATCATGCTGGAAGACCCGGGCCAGTTCAATGCGCTGCTGGAGCGGATGATTGACAGGATACTTGCCGAGACAAAGAAATGGAAGTAAGCGCCGGGACACAAAAATTCATCTAACGATATGGTTAATAAATTGATAACAAGAAATAAATTTTCTCTTTGCACATACGGCTGCCAGATGAACGTCCGCGACTCGGAGGTGATCTGCGGCCTGTTGAAAACAAGGGGGTATAGGATCGTCGCCGAGCCGGATCAGGCGGATGTGGTCATATTCAATACCTGCTCGGTCAGGCAGCACGCCGAGGATAAGGTCTGGTCGGAAATAGGCAATATCGCCAAGAAGGCCAAGCGTAAGGAACATGCTGGGAAACAGGCCCCTGTGCGCCGAGTATCGGGCAATGCCAAGGCGGGGACTGTCCCCATTGTCGGTTTGGTTGGATGTATGGCCCAGAATTATAAAGAATCTGTTTTTGAGCGGTCGGAATATGTGGATTTTGTGGTCGGGCCTTCGGATATCGCTAAAATACCGGAAATAATTGAGACATTATTTCAGGGACAGGCCTCTGTGCGTCGCGTATCGGGTAATGCCAAGGCGGGGACTGCCCCTGTATCTCACGGCTTGTATGACCGTAAGATCTGGGAGACCGACGGCCAGGTCCGGCCGGAAGAGATATATCATACCGGGTTTTATGAGGATAAGGAGCACGCATATGTGGTCATCTCCGAAGGTTGCTCGAACTATTGCTCGTATTGCATAGTCCCTTATGTCCGCGGTCGGTTGCATAACCGCGGCCATCGCGATATACTCAAAGAGATCCATCAGGCTGTGGACAAGGGGATATCCCGGATAACCCTGCTGGGACAGAACGTCAATGCCTATGAACACGGGGATGTGGATTTCATCGGTTTGATCAATGAGGTCAACCGGATCAAGGGTTTAAAAGAATTCAGCTTTGTAACCTCGCATCCCAGGGATACGTCAGCCCGCTTATTTAAGGCAATGGCGGATTGCGATAAATTGAAAAAATACCTGCATCTGCCGGTGCAATCAGGATCGGATAAACTTTTGGAGCGGATGAATCGGGGGTATACCAGTAAATTCTACCTGGGACTGGTCGATGATTACCGAAAGATAATCAAAGACGGACTTTTAAGCACCGATATAATAGTGGGGTTCAGCTCAGAGACCGAGGGCGATTTTAAGGCGACGTACAATCTGATGGAGGATGTGGGGTTTGACAGCGCGTATATCTTCAAATATTCCCCGCGCCCCCAAAGCGAGGCGTTCGGATGGGCGGATGACGTGGATAAAACCGAAAAAGAGCGCAGGCATAAATTGATCCTGGACCTGCAAAGAAAAATATCAAAAGGGAGAAATGCGAAAAAATAAACTGATCTTTTTATTGGCGGCAGCGGGGTTGTTATGCGTGATCCCATTGAGCGGCGTTTATGCCCTTGATCTGGAAAAAATGAAAGCGTGTTTATTGAACGCCGATTACCAGGCGGGAATTAAGGAGGGGGAAAGGCTTTTGTCTTATGCCCGCTCGAATGAACCGAACCTGGATGAGCTGTATTATCTTTTGGGCTTGAGCTACCTAAAACAGGGCAATTACCTGCGCGCCTCGGATATATTCGAGATAATCATTCGCGAATTCCGAGACAGCCGGTTCAGGGAGGCCAGCCACATCGGCCTGGGCGACGCGTATTTCGTTAAGGGGGATTATTTAAAAGCCGAAGGGATCTATAGCGGGCTGCTTGCTTCGGCCGAGAGGACGAAATACAAGGCCGGGCTGTATTACCGCTTAAGCCAGATAGCGGGTAAGCTGGGCAACCCTTTGCAGGAAAAAGCGTATCTGGAAAAGCTTAAGGCTGAATTTCCGCACAGCCCGGAATGCCTGGGAAAAGTGGACGTTACCTCCCTGCCTAAACCGATGAAAACCGAGGTCGCCGTGCCGGCGGCAAATGACAAGGGCTTTACTTATACGGTACAGGTCGGAGCGTTTTCCACCCGGGCCAATGCCCTGCGCCTGGCCGCGGACCTTAGGCGCAAGGGGTATTCGGCGTATATAGAGGATTCGGTTTCCCGGAACAAGGATATATACAAGGTAAAGGTCGGCAAATTGCCCAGCCGCCCGCAGGCAAAGGACCTGGAAAGAAGGCTTATCCTGGAAGGTTATCCCACTAAAATCCATCCTTGATCTTATGCGGACTAAACTGATATTTCTGGTCGGCCCGACCGCCGCGGGCAAGACTGACCTGGCGGCATCGCTGGCGAAAAAGATAAACGCCGAGATCATTTCTTGCGATTCCATGCAGGTGTACAAGGGCATGGATATACTTACATCCAAACCGCCGGCCGGCATACGGAAAAAAGTGCCCCATCATCTGATCGACGTTGTCAATCCCTCATGCGAATACAATGTTTCCAGATACCGCAGCCAGGCGATGAAAATGGTCTGCGGGATCGTAAAAAAGGGCAAAACCCCTTTTTTTGTGGGGGGCAGCGGCTTATATATGTCGGTAATGGTAGACGGCATATTCGAGGTCAAAACAGAAGACCGCGCTTTGCGCAAAATATTGTATAAGCAGGCGCAGAAATATGGCAGCCGGAAGCTTTACGCCGACCTGTTAAAGGCTGATCCGCAGGCCGCCGCCAGGATCCATCCTAACGACGCTAAAAGAATAATCCGGGCGCTGGAAGTATTTAAAGTCAGTGGAAAACCGATATCGCGGATGCAGGCTGAACGGAAAGGCCTGAGTGGCGAATATGATATCCGCATCTTCTGCCTGGATATGCCGCGAGAGGAATTGGATAAGCGCATTGACCTGCGGGTGGACAGGATGTTCAGGCAGGGCCTGGTTAAAGAAGTTAAAAAACTGTTAAAGGCGCGGTTGAGCAGAACTGCTGCTATGGCCATAGGCATAAAGGAAGTTAAGGGTTATCTGAACGGAGAATACGGTTTGCAAGAGGCCAAAACGCTGATAAAGAAGAATACCAGGAAATATGCCCGCAGGCAGATGACCTGGTTCCGGAAAGATAAAAGGATCGTCTGGTTCACCAAAGCAGGAACGCTTCTGGATCTGATCGGAAAACCGGGTAGGAATTAAAGAGGAAAGTGTCCCCGACCCAGCCGCGGAAGTGTCATATGGGGGTTTTATATTATGGAGAAAGCTTTATTAGTCAGCGTAAAATTATATTCGAATAAGGATGACTGGCCGATCGAGGATCTGGCCGCGGAGCTGGAAGAGCTTGCCGGCTCCACGGGAGTGCAGATTACCGAGAATGTTACATGTCTGATCGACCGGCCCAGCGCCAATCTTTTTATCGGCAGCGGCAAGGCCGAGGAGATCTCTTTGATAGCGCAGGAAACAGGATCGGACACAGTGATCTTCAGCCACGACCTTTCCGGGACCCAGCAAAGGAACCTGGAAGAGGTGATCGGCAAAAAGACCATTGACCGCACGCAGCTTATCCTGGATATTTTCGCCCATCACGCCAAAAGTCCTGAAGGCAAGACGCAGGTGGAATTAGCCCAACTGCAGTATTTGATGCCCAGGCTGATCGGTAAGGGATTGATCCTTTCCCGGCAGGGCGGAGGCATCGGCACCAGCGGGCCAGGAGAAACAAAGCTGGAAATTGACCGGCGCAGGATACGCGCCCGGATCGAAAAGCTCAAAGATGACCTAAAGCATCTTAGTTTGCACCGCCAGAATATGCGCAAGCGCCGGAAAGAAAACCAGGTCCCCACGGTGGCGCTTGTCGGGTATACCAATGCCGGTAAATCCACGCTTTTGAATGCGCTTACTTGCGCCGGACAACTGGTCCAGGATAAATTATTCACCACCCTTGATCCATTATCCAAAAGTCTTACGTTGCCCGGTGGCGAACATATCATTATCTCGGATACCGTAGGTTTCCTGCATGAGCTTCCGCATCATCTGATCGAGGCGTTCAAGGCGACGCTGGAAGAGGTGATGGAGGCGGATCTTTTGATCCATGTCCTGGACGCCAGCCACCCGAAGGTGTTTGAGCGCGCTAAGGCGGTCAGCGATGTCCTTATACATATGGCTGCGGACAACAAGCCGATGATCGTCGCTTTGAATAAGATCGATCAATTGGAGGATAAAACCTGGCTTGGCCGGTTGGGAGATAGTTTTACGAACGCGGTTACCATCAGCGCCATATCCGGGGAAAATATAAATCTGCTTCTGGCTAAGATCTCTGAAGCTTTTGGCAGCAGGATGGAGTCTTTGACCATAAAGATCCCGCATAACAGGATGGATCTGGTGAACCTGTTTTACAAACAAGCCAAAGTTAAAGAAATTCAATACCAGCAAAAGAAGATCAAGATCGAGCTTAGCCTGCCCAAGATCCTTAGCCGTAAAATAGCCCAAGATAAAGATATCGAGATAATTTCTTTTCAAGACCCGATCTCGTAAACATAATAGCTACAATATGTTGCAAGACCGGGTCTTGAAGTGTGAGAATATCTAACAAATTCTATTAATTTATCTTGACAAAATAATTATATTGTGTTATATTTAGGCTGTAGATGGAATAAGGGAGAAGGGGTATGCCGAATTTTGATATTTTTATCAGCCCTGACGAGCCGGTTTATGTGATCAGCGTGGTTAGTAAACTGGTGGATCTGCCGGTATGGACTTTGAGGCAATTGGATAAAGCCGGGGTAGTTTGCCCGAAGCGGATCGGAAGGAAGAGCAGGCTCTATTCATTAAAGGATATGAAAAGGCTGGAATACGTGCATTATCTTATGGAAGAAAAACAGGTGAATATCCGCGGAATAAAAATAATCCTTGAGATCGAAAACAAGGATTAAAATTTTTTTGACTTTTTATTAGCACTCTCTAGGCCTAAGTGCTAATAAAGACGCAGAAGGAGGTGAGTTTCAAGATGTAAGTGCTTTAGGTTGTTATGGTATTTGGTTATTGACAGTGTGAAGTATTGTGCTAAAATGGCAAGGTTATGGTAAGGACGGTTGATCACACAAACAGGAAAAACAAGGTTTTGGCGGCTACGGTCTGCTCTTATATTTCCAGCGGCCAGCCGGTCAGTTCCCAGGAACTGGCTAAGGCTTTTGGTTTAAGCTCGGCTACAATGCGGCTTATTCTGGCTGAACTGGAAGATGCGGGTTATCTGTTTCATCCGTATACCTCATCCGGCAAGGTTCCCACGGATAAAGGGTACCGCTATTATGTGGATTTCCTGATGGCCCAGAACCAGCTCCCCGACGCGCAGAAGAACGGTATCTTAAGCGAATACCGCTCTCAGCACGGTACATTGGAGAATATTCTGGAAAAGACCTCGGAGATAATCGCTTCGCTTACCCATTACACAGCGATTGTTTCATTCTCGGACTGGGAAGATAAGATCTTCTACAAGGGGTTGAGCAATATATTTCAGCATCAGGAATTTCATGATCTGGAGAAACTGGCGGTGCTGGTCAGGCTCCTGGAGGAGAAGAAACAGCTCCTGGATATCCTGAACAAAGAGGGGAATAAGCCGCTGCAGGTATATATAGGAACGGAGATGGCCTGTCCTTTTATCGGCGATTCCTGTTCCCTGGTGGTCTCGACTTATCATAAAGGCAAAAAGCAGAACGGCCGGATCGCAGTCCTGGGCCCGCGCCGCATGAGCTACGAACAGACTGTTTCAACCCTGGAATTTGTTTCAGATGCGCTGAACAATATCCTGGAGGAGTTCTAAACTGATGGAAAACAAAAAGAACCACGAATCGCAAAAGAAAAATGACGTGCAGCCGCAACCCGGTGAATGCGCCGAAAAAATTATTGAGGTCAATGAGGCGGAGTTCAACCGTTTGAAGGAAGAAGCGGCGAAGGCCCAAGAGAACTGGGATAAGTTTTTGAGACTGCAGGCGGATTTCGAGAATACCCGCAAACGCTGGGAGCGCGACCGTTTGGAGTTGTTGCGTTACGCCAACGACGACCTGCTTTGCAGTTTGTTGAATATTACCGATGATCTTGAACGCAGCCTGGAGCTTTCCCAGGGCAAACACGAGGATTTTACCGCTTTTATGAAAGGCGTTGAGATGATCCTCGCCCATATCCATGACCTGATGAAGAAAAACGGGGTTGCGGCGATCGACGCCTCCGGCAAGATATTCGATCCTAATTTTCACGAGGCATTGATGCAGGTGGAAAGCGGCGATTGGCCGGAGAACACGGTAGTTGAAGAACTGCAAAAAGGCTATTTGTTGAACGGGAAGGTCCTGCGGACCGCGAAGGTAAAGGTTTCCAAAAACCCCGCGGCTAAAGAAAAAGAGGAAAATAAAAAATAAACGATATTGGCTCTACAACCGCCACTATGGTAATGGCGGGTCCGGAGCCGATTTTATCCTGCTCGCGCGGGACAAATTTGAGAGGTGAAAAATGGCAAAAGTAATAGGTATCGACTTAGGGACATCAAATTCGGCGGCGTCAGTAATGGAAGCCGGAAGGCCGGTGATCATACCATCTGCTGAAGGGGCGGGCGTTGCTTCGGGCAAGGCATTCCCTTCGTATGTGGCATTTACCAAAGATAACCAGAGGTTGGTGGGCGAACCTGCGCGTCGGCAGTCGGCCATAAACGCGGAAGGGACTATTTACGCCGCCAAGAGAAAAATGGGCCAGGACTACAGGTTCAAGGTCTTCGGCAAGGAATACACGCCCCAGCAGATATCCGCTTTTATTCTGCAAAAGATAAAAGAAGACGCTGAGGCATATCTTGGGGACAAGGTGGAAGAGGCTGTAATAACCTGCCCCGCGTATTTTGACGATAACCAGCGTCAGGCGACCAAGGACGCCGGCGAGATTGCCGGGTTAAAGGTGCTGAGGATCGTTAACGAACCCACGGCGGCCTGCCTTGCCTACGGTTTGGAAAAATCGCAGAAAGAACAGAGGATCATGGTTTTCGACCTTGGGGGAGGTACGCTGGACGTCACGGTCATGGAAATGGCCCAGGGCGTTTTTGAAGTCAAGTCCACCCACGGCGATACTCAATTGGGCGGCACGGATATGGATAATGTGCTGATCGAGCATATCGCCAGCCAGTTTATGAAAGAAAGCGGGATCAATTTGCGCAACGACAAAATGGCAATGATGCGTTTGAAGGAGGGCGCGGAAAAGGCGAAGATCGAATTGTCATCCAGCCTGACCACGGATATCAATCTTCCGTTCATCACCGCCGACGCATCGGGCCCGAAGCATTTGACCATGAGCATCAACCGGGCGAAACTCGACGAGCTGGTTGGTCCGATAATCGAGCGCTGCCGTAAGCCCATGGAAGAGGCGATCAAAGACGCCAAGCTTACGCCTAATGACGTCGACAAGGTCATTTTGGTCGGCGGACCGACCCGTATGCCTATTGTCCAGAAATTCGTCGAGGATTACGTGGGTAAAAAGATCGAGCGCGGGATCGACCCGATGGAATGCGTGGCTATGGGCGCGGCTGTCCAGGCCTCGATCATCAAAGGCGAGATGAAAGACGTGCTTCTTCTGGATGTTACCCCGTTGTCCCTGGGTATTGAAACAATGGGAGGGGTCAATACCAAATTGATCGAACGCAATACTACCATACCGACCAAGAAGAGCCAGATATTCTCCACAGCGGCGGACAATCAGACCGCGGTAACTATCCGGGTCATCCAGGGCGAGCGCCCTATGGCTGACGCCGAAGGCAACGTGGAATTAGGAAGGTTCGACCTTGTCGGCATTCCTGCGGCTGCGCGGGGCGTACCGCAGATCGAGGTTGGTTTCGATATCGACGCCAATGGAATTGTGCATGTATCCGCCAAGGACCTGGGCACGGGCAAGGAGCAGTCCATCAGGATCACCGCGCCTAAGAAGCTCTCTAAAGAAGAGATCGAGAAGATGGTCAAAGAGGCGGAGAAATTCGCCGCTGAGGATACCAAGCGCAAGGAAGAAGTGGAAGTGATCAATCAAGCTGACACCCTTGCTTATGCCACGGAAAAATCGCTCAAGGACTACGGCGATAAGGTAAGCGCCGCAGAAAGAGGCGAGATAGAGGCCAAGCTCAATGACCTGAAGACCGCGATCAAAGACAAGAATGTTGAGCGGATCAAGAAGAATATGGAGGAATTGACCAAGGTCTCGCATAAACTGGCTGAAGAGATATACAAGCAGGCGGCTGCCAAGCAACAGCAGCAGGCAGGCGGGCAAGCCGGCCCTGATCAAGGTCAGCAGGGAGCAAGCCAGGCCGCAGATGAGCCGAAGCAGGAAAACAAAGCGAAAGATGAAGAGATCATCGACGCTGATTTTAAAGAAGAAAAATAAACATCGTAAGACCCGGTCTTGTAACGCGTGATACGCCAAGCGTTTACAAGACCGGGTCTTGAAAATATATGGCTGCTAAAAGAGATTACTACGAGATACTGGGGGTGAGTAAGAGCGCCTCTATCGACGAGATAAAGAAAACTTACCGCCAACTGGCGATGAAATTCCATCCGGATCGTGTTCCCGCAGAACAGAAAAAAGCCGCGGAAGAGAAATTCAAGGAGATATCCGAGGCTTATGCTGTCCTTTCCGATACCCAAAAACGCTCGCTGTACGATCAATACGGCCACGCCGGCATTGACCAGAAATACGCCCAGGAGGATATTTTCAAGGGCGCGGATTTCAGCTCTATATTCGGCGGTTCGGGCGGCGGCGCCGGTATTTTTGAGGATATTTTCAGCGACCTGGGATTTGATATTTTCGGCGGCGGAGGCAGGCAGCGCTCAAGCGGCAGGGGACGCAGCAGGGGCCGCGACCTGGAAATAACCGTGGAGATCACCCTGGAAGAGGCCGCAGCCGGAGTGGAAAAGCATATTACCGTTCCGCGCTATGAGCTTTGCGCTGTTTGCAGCGGAAGCGGGGCTAAGCCGGGTACAAAAAAGACCGTTTGTTCTCAATGCCGTGGATCAGGCCAGGTAGTGGTATCCAGCGGTTTCTTTCAAATGGCCCAGACCTGCCCGCGTTGCCGGGGCGAAGGCTCGATCATCCAGACCCCTTGCCCTGAATGCCACGGCGAAGGCCGGCAAAAGGTTACCCGCAATATCAAGGTAAAGATACCCGCAGGCGTGGATACCGGGTCCAACTTACGGGTGCGCGGCGAAGGGGAGGCGGGATCATCGTCCCGCGGCGACCTGTATGTGGTCATTGAAGTCCATCGTCATCCGGTTTTTGAACGGCATAATAACGATATACTTACTGAGATAAAGGTCAGTTTAAGCAAGGCTATATTAGGGGGGGATGTAATAGTCCCCACCCTTACCGGTAAAGCGGATATGCGGATACCGGCGGGCACGCAAAGCGGCAAGATCTTTCGTCTCAAGGAAAAAGGCGTCCCTGATGTGCATGGAAGGGATGTCGGAGACGAACTGGTCAGGGTCATTGTGGATATCCCATCCAATTTGACCGCGGAGCAGAGGCGATTGATCGAAGAATTCGCCCGGCTTTCCGGAGAAAATACCGGTAAAGAGAGCTTCGGCGACAGGATAAAGAAAACGTTCAGATAAGGGGAATAGATGCCGACATACGACTATGAATGCGCGAAATGCGGGGTATTCGAGGTTTTTCAGAAGATGACCGATAAGGTCTTTAAACAGTGCCCTAAGTGCAAAGGCAAGGTAAAAAGGCTGATCGGTTCAGGCTCAGGAATAATCTTTAAGGGCTCGGGTTTCTACGCCACTGATTATAAGAAATCCTCGGCAGCTGCTTCTACCGCCAAGCCCAGCCAGGAAAATACCTGCCCTAAAGCCAAAGAAGGTTGTAATGGCTGCAAGCATAAAGAATAATTCCTGGCTAAGGTTTGTTTGGCTGTGGCTGCCGGTAGCGGCCTGTATGTACATTATTTTTTACGCTTCTTCGATGTCCGGCAAAGAGGTCCCGGAGTTATTTCACTTTCAAGATATACTGTTTCATGGTATTATATATGGAAATTTAGCCTTACTTTTCTTAAGGGCGGTAAAAAATACCTGCCCCAGGCTTGTTTTTGCCAGGATGCTTCTGGTTACGCTTGTATTTTCCGGGCTTTACGCTGTGAGCGATGAACTGCACCAGCTGTTCGTGCCGGGAAGGGAATGTTCTGTATTCGACCTGTTTATTGACCTTACAGGCTCTTTTTTAGGCAGCTTGATTGGAGGTAAGATTCTCTGATGACTAAGATAATACCGTTCAAGGCAGTGGTTTATAACCAGGATAAAGTGAAAGACCCGGCCGGGGTGGTTTGCCCGCCGTACGATATTATCTCCAGCCAAAAACAGAAAGCACTGCATGAGCGCAGCCCGTATAACCTTATTCATCTTGAGTTGGGCATGGACCAGGCATCCGGGGACAAATACGCGGCCGCCGGAAATCTTTTCCGGGAATGGCTGAAGAAGAATATCCTGGTGGCAGATGAAAAACCCAGCCTGTATCTTTACAGCCAGCAGTATTCGATCAAGGGCGAGACCAAGACCCGCCTGGGTTTTCTGGCCTTGCTTAAGCTGGAAGACGACAAATCCCCGGTTTTTAAGCACGAGCATACCCATTTGGAGCCCAAAGAGGACCGTTTACGGCTGATCCGCCAGGTAAAAGCCAACCTCAGCCCGATATTTGTGGTCATCGCCGACAAAAAACGGGTCATCCAGCAGAGCCTCAAGCCTTTTTCCCTGAACAATAAGCCTTTTATAGATATTACAGACGATGAGAAGACCGTGCACAAGCTTTGGCGGGTCGATGATCCGGGACTCCTGGAAAAGATCCAGGCCAAGCTCGCGGATGAGAATCTTTTTATCGCCGACGGCCACCATCGTTACGAGGTGGCCTGCGCTTACCGCGATGAGATGCGCAAGAAAAATCCCGGTCTTACCGGCGAAGAGGGCTTCAATTACGTCATGGCCTATTTCACCAATATGGATTCCTTGGGGTTAACGGTCCTGCCGATCCACCGGCTGGTTAAACTCCCGTCTAAGCCCGACATGCCTAAATTGATCTTAAGGCTCAACGAATATTTTTACGCTGAAGAAATAAAAGACAAGACGAAATTCTTTTTTATGCTGGAAAAGGCCGGCCAGGCTGAGCACGCCATCGGGGTTTACAACGGCGCCAATTACTGGCTTCTGCGCCTGAAAAATATCCGGGTCCTGGACAAGATGATCGCCGATAAGCCGGCGCAGTACCGCTGCCTGGATGTGGCAATATTGAACGCGCTTATACTGGAAAACGCGATGAAGCTGCAACTGGACGATAGATCCGCGATATCCTTCAGCGCCAATACCGATGAATTGATCAACCAGGTGAATAATGACAATTCCTGCGTTGCGTTCCTGCTTAACCCGACCAGGATTGAGCAGATAGTCTCCGTGGCCCTTAATGGCGAGAGGATGCCGCCCAAGTCCACATATTTTTATCCCAAGGTCCTCTCAGGCCTTGTGGTCAATCAGCATGGGGCGTAAGCATGGCATTATTCGGGAAACCTAAATATACGATAGTCCGGGTCAAAAAGAAGGAGATCCCTGACGGCCTGTGGGAGAAATGCGCCGGATGCGGGGAGACCCTTTATTCAAAGACCCTGGAAGAGAATTTCAACGTTTGCCCGAAGTGCAATTACCATTTTCCCATAAGCGCCAGGGCCAGGATAAAGATGCTTTTTGACACGGACTCTTTTCTGGAATATGACGTGAATATGGAATCCGCCGACCCTCTGGAATTCAAAGGCCTTAAGACTTACAAGGATAAACTTGCTTCCGATCAGGCAGCCACCGGCTTAAAGGACGCGGTGGTCACCGGGGATGGATTTATCGGCGGGAAGAAGACCGCCGTCGCGGTAACCGACTCGAATTTCATAATGGGCTCAATGGGTTCGGTGGTCGGCGAGAAGATCTCCCGGGCGGTAGAGGCGGCGACCAAGAATAAATGGCCGATCATCATCATTTCCGGCTCGGGCGGCGGGGCCAGGATGTACGAGGGGATGTACAGCCTGATGCAGATGGCCAAGACCTGCGCCGCGCTCCAGTATCATCATAAACACAATTTGCCGTTCATCTCCATACTCACCGACCCCACAATGGGCGGGGTTATGGCGTCTTTCGCCGGAATCGGGGATATTACCATAGCCGAGCCAAGGGCTTTGATCGGGTTCGCCGGGCCGAGGGTCATCGAGCAGACTATCCGCCAGAAACTGCCTGCGGGCTTCCAACGCTCGGAATTTTTGATGGAGCACGGTTTTGTGGATATGATCGTCAACCGCAAGGACCTGAAAACGACATTATGCCAATTGCTTGACTATTTATCCTGATTATGTTAGTATTTCAAGATTGGGCCTTGAAACGCTATGTGAATGAATAGGTTACAAACCCGGAATTAAAGATCGGAGTAATTAAATGGCACAAGTCAGTCTAAAAGATGTCAGCAAGATATTTCCCAATAATACCAAAGTCGTAAATAAGGTAAACCTGGGGATCGAGAACAAGGAGTTCATGGTTTTGGTCGGGCCGTCGGGCTGTGGCAAATCCACGACCCTGCGGATGATCGCCGGCCTGGAAGAATCCACCGAAGGCGATATCTTTATCGGCAACAAAAGGGTCAATGACGTCCCGGCAAAAGACCGCGACATCGCCATGGTCTTCCAGAACTACGCGCTTTACCCGCATATGTCGGTTTTTGAGAATATGGCCTTCGGCCTTAAACTGAAGAAATTTCCAAAAAGCGAGATCTCCCAGCGGGTAAATGACGCGGCCGATATCTTGGGGATAAGGCATCTTTTAGGGCGCAAGCCGCGCGAACTGTCGGGCGGCGAGCGGCAGAGGGTGGCTGTGGGCAGGGCGATCGTGCGCAAGCCGATGGTCTTTCTTTTTGACGAGCCGTTGAGCAACCTGGACGCCAAGATGCGCGTTCAGATGCGCACCGAGATCCATAAGCTGCATACCCGTTTGCAGACCACCATCATTTACGTTACCCACGACCAGGTCGAGGCAATGACCATGGGCGACCGGGTTACCGTAATGAAAGGCGGCGTGATCCAGCAGGTAGCCGACCCGATAACTATTTATGACCATCCGAAGAATAAATTCGTCGCCGGCTTCATCGGCTCTCCGCCGATGAACTTTATGAACGGCCAGATCATCAAAAAGAACAGCCGCATTTATTTCTCCGAAGGGAAGATCCAGGTCAAACTGGTGGACGAGATGACCAGCAAGCTCGCGCCGTATATCGGCAAGGAGATAGTCTTCGGCATACGCTCGGAGGATATCTACGATAAACTGTTCGTTTCCGAGGCGCCTCCGGAGAACGTGGTCCGGGTCAGCTGCGAGGTGGTCGAGCCTATGGGCTCGGAGGTCTATCTTTACCTGAACACCGGCAAGCACACCTTTATCGCCAGGGTAGGCGCGCATAACCGGCCCAAGGTGAACGCGGATATCGATATGGTTTTTGATATGAGCAAGGTGCACTTTTTCGATAAAGAAACCGAAGAGACGATAGTTTAAGAGCGAACCCCAACGGCCGTAAAATTATGATCAAGAAAGTATGGGCCGGGCTTTTGGCCCGGGTTACTTTCCTTAAAAAAAGACCCCGCCGCAAACCGGTTTACGCTGTAATATTCATTTCCGCTTACCTGGCCGTCCCGATATACTTTGCTTCCGTTTTCTGCCCGCGTCCATTCCTGTTATTATTCGTTTTTTACCTCATCAACGCGGTTGTTTTTGCGTATCTCCTGCATAAGCACGGCGTAAAGAACGCTTTTATCCAGTATCGCCGCCAGTCATCCCAGGAAGAGATCAACCTCCAGAGCTACGATAATTCCCGCGAGCTGCAGAACCAGGTGGCTTTACGCGAAAAGATCCGGCGTTATTCCAACCTGAAAAAAGTCATCGAAGAGATAAATACCAGCCTGACCATGGAATCCATAGCCGAGAATTTGAGCGAGAGCGCTTTTTCTTATGTCGGCCGCAGCCGGGGCAACTGCGTCTTATACGTAGTCGACAAACAAAGCCATTACCTCAGCCTCTTCAAGACAAAGAAAGAAGATAAGCGGATGATCATCAAGACCAAGCAGGGCGATATCTTCGACCATTGGGTCCTGCGGCATACCAGCCCCCTGTTTATCGAGGATATAAGCCAGGATTTCCGTTTTGACCTGAACAAGTTCAGGAAAGAGAACGACCGCCCGGTCGGCTCATTGATCAGCGCGCCTTTGGTCAGCGGGAACAAATTCCTGGGGATCCTGCGATTGGATTACCCTAAGCCAAAATTCTATTCCCAGGACGACCTGCGTTTCCTGGTGAGTATTTGCGACCTGGGCGCTTTGGCCCTGGAGAACGGCGAACTTTACCAGAGGACCGAAGACCTGGCCATACACGACGGGCTTACCGGCGTGTTCACCAAAGGCCATTTTATGGAGCTTTTGAAGGTGGAATGCAAGAGAAGCATCCGCCATAACCGGCCGTTCTCATTATTAATGCTCGATATCGACCATTTTAAAGATTACAACGATAAATTCGGCCACGCCGCCGGGGATATCGTTTTGACCAATATCTGCCGGGTGATCACCGGCCATATGACGGAGCGCGGGGTGGTGGTCAGCCGCTTCGGCGGCGAGGAATTTTGCGTGGTCCTGCCGGGATGCTCCAAGGAACAGGCGCTGCAGGCGGCGGAGGCTTTGCGCCGGGCAGTAGAAACCGCCAGGATAACTTTACGCAGGCAGGATACGAATGTCACGGTTTCCGTCGGGGTCGCCACTTTCCTTGAGGACACCTCGGATGAGATAGAATTGATAATGAAGGCGGATAAGGCGATGTACGAGGCCAAGCAAAAAGGCAGGAATCAGGTCAGGTAAAGCTTATGATAAGCGTAATTATACTCGCGGCGTTGACGGTGTTCCTGTATTTCTTCCATAAACGGGTTTTGAAGAATAACCTGAACCGGGATATGCTGGATTATGAGAATATCAATAATGAGAGCGCAAGATTGCGCGCGGATTATTCGCTCCTGCAGGCGGATAATTCCCGGCTGAAGCAGGCGCTTGATGAGACGCTGGCGTTGTATGAGATCACCAAGGATATCTGCAAGACCCTGGAGGCTGGACAGGTTTTTGCCGCATTTACCGAGAAGGTGAAGAAATACCTGGGGTTTGATGACTGTAAGTTCATCCAGAGCGAGGCGGAGCTTTCCGCTTATGCCGATTATACGGCCCTGCCTTTGAATATCGCCTCGAAAAGAATCGGCTATCTTTTGACCAAAGGGATAAAAGAAAAGGACCGGGAGAAATTCAATATCCTGGCCCAGCAGTTCATCCTGGGGATCAAGCGGGCTATCCTTTATCAGAAGGTCCAGGAACTGTCCACTATGGACAGCCTTACCGGGCTTTTTACCCGCAGGTACTGGTTCGAGCGCAGCAACGAAGAGATCGAGCGTTCACGAAAGTTCGGTTATCCGATGTGCTGTATGATGCTGGATATCGACCGCTTCAAGGATTTTAACGATAAATACGGCCACCTGGTAGGGGACGCTATATTGCTGGCTGTATCTAAGACGATAAGGGATAATATCCGCCAGATCGACCTGGTCGGCAGATACGGGGGGGAGGAATTCACCGTTATCCTGCCGGAGACAGATATCGACGGCGCCCAATACGTCGCCGAGCGTATCCGCAAGACGCTGGACGGGTCGCTGATAAAGGCTTATGATGAAAACCTTAATGTTACCATAAGCATCGGGATCTCCATATTTCCGAAGGACGCCGATAACCTGGGCGCATTGATCGATAAGGCTGACCGGGCTTTATACCGGGCCAAGGAATCCGGCAGGAATAAGGTTTGCGTGGATAATCCGCAAGATTAATACTTGCAAATTACGCCGCGGCAATATACAATGATTTGGTAAATTCTATCCCTAACCCGCGTATTCAGCGCTAATTTCAGCGTTTGTGGCTATGTCAAAAAAATACATAATCGGGATCGATCTTGGCGGGACCAATCTGAAGGTCGCTTTAGTCGGCCCGGATTTCAAGATAAAAGACCGCCTGGTCTTGAGCACCGCGGATTTTAATGAAAAGTCCGGGCTTATTCAGGCGATCATCTTTGCGGTAACCCGGATCATCGCCAGCAATCAATGCGCCAAGTCCGCTGTTTTAGGCGTAGGCTTAGGCCTGCCCGGACCGATAGACGCGGATAAAGGACTGGTGCATTTCTTCCCCAATATCCCGGGATGGAAAGAAGTCTATCTAAAAAAGATCCTCGAACAAAAGATCAAATTGCCTGTTTTTATAGACAATGACGCGAATCTTATGGCTTTGGCTGAGTCCCGGATGGGCGCTGCCAAAGGCATGCGCAACGCGGTCTGCATTACCTTGGGGACAGGTGTAGGCGGGGGCATCATTATTGATAACCGTCTTTACCGCGGTTCGACTTTTTCCGCCGGAGAAATCGGGCATATGCCTGTAAATGAAAAAGGCCCGGATTGCAATTGCTCGGGTTTTGCCTGCCTTGAGGCGTATATCGGCAACAAAAAACTGCTTAACCATGCCAAAAGCGCATTCGGCAGGCAGATATCGCTGGAAGAATTAAGCAGGTTATCCGCTAAGAAGAATAGAAAAGCGGTCCTGATCTGGGAGCGGATGGCGCAGCGGCTGGGCGTGGTATTGTCCGGCATCGTTAACCTGCTTAACCCGGATTGCATTGTTATCGGCGGAGGGGTGGCGAATGCCGGCAGGATAATTTTTGATCAGGTTAAAGAGAATATCCTTACCCGGGCAATGGTGGTCCAGGCTAAACATGTGAAGATAGTAAGAGCGAGATTAGGCTCTGACGCCGGAATGATCGGCGCGGCGCTCCTGGTCAAAGAATCCGTCTAACACCCCGCCTGTAGACGTTGTATGTAACTCTCGACAGGATATGATGTTGCAAATAAATGTTTTATGAGGCAATTCGCAGGTATAAAAAAATTGCAATATAACGCCATAGTCTAAAGGAGCGTAAATGAAAATATTCATCGATACCGCCAATGTGGCGCAGATAAAAGAGGCGGCGAGCCTGGGAGTGATCGACGGGGTAACTACCAATCCCAGCCTGATCGCCAAGGAGAACCGTCCGTCGCAGGATATCCTCAAGGAGATCTGCGCAGCGGTCAAAGGCCCGGTGAGCGCGGAGGTGATCAGCCTGGAAGCGAGCGGCATGGTCGCTGAAGCGGTTGAACTGGCTAAGATCGCCGATAATATCGTGATCAAGATACCATTGATCAAAGAAGGATTGAAGGCGGTCAAGATATTATCCGAGCGCAAGATCAAGACTAACGTGACTCTGTGTTTTTCCGCGTCCCAGGCGCTTTTAGCGGCCAAGGCCGGCGCGACTTACATCTCGCCGTTCATCGGCAGGCTTGACGATATCAGCCAGATCGGGATGGAGCTGATCGCGGATATTAAACAGATATACAGCAATTACGGCTTCGCCACCCAGATCATTGTCGCCTCTGTGCGCAATCCGGTGCACGTGGTGGATTCGGCGAAGATCGGCGCGGATATCGCGACCATTCCTTTTGCGGTCATCGAGCAGTTGATCAAACACCCGCTGACCGATATAGGCGTGCAGAGGTTCCTTGAGGATTACAAAAAAATACCCAAAAAATGACCCGATCGATCGCTGTTGATCAGAGGATAGGCGTTATACTTTTACTGGCAGCCGGGGTTATTGCCCTCGCCTCAGGGCCGGCATTCTGCCAGCTTGACGATTGGCGGGATAACCCTGTCGAGCAGCCGATCACCGTCAACGGCGATACTGTGGAGTATTCCCCGGAGAACAAGGTGGTTGTCGCCTCGGGCAACGTCCGGGTGGAATACAAGAAGACCAAGTTAAGCTGCGACAAGCTGACCGTTAATACCCAGACCAAGGACGCGGTCGCCGAAGGCCATGTGCGCATCGACGATATGCTGGGTATGATGGTCGGAGAGAAGATCGTCTATAATTTTAACACCAAAGTAGGCACGGTCCAGGATGCGACGTTTATGTCCGATCCGTATTACGGCAAAGGCGAGAAGCTGGAGCGGATCAGCGAAAATGAATTTGTCGCGCTTAAAGGATACGCGTCCTCCTGCAACTTTGACAACCCGCATTACCGGATAAAATCCAAGCAGGTAAGGGTATTTCCTGAGGACAAGATCCAGACCAAGTCCGATACCGTATACTTTGGTGGAGTGCCGGCAGCCTGGCTTCCTTTTTATAACCAAAGCCTGAAAGACCGGACGATGACAGTGCAACTGTCTCCGGGGTACCGCAAGAAATGGGGGGCGTATCTTTTGTCGACGACCCGGTTCCGTGTCTCTGATGACCTCGCCTTCAGGGTTTATCTTGATTACCGCAACCGGCTGGGCTGGGCCGAAGGGTTCGGCGCCAATTATAAAACCGATAATTTCGGTACCGGAGACTTAAAATTTTATTACACCCATGAAAACGACACTGAACAGCCGCAAGGCCAGCCTAGTGAGTTTGAAAGGTATATGACCCGTTGGCGCCACAAGTGGAATATCGACGACCGCACTAATATATACAACGAGTATTATTTCATCAACGACTCCAAACACGCGATTCTGGACCCTAAAGGCCAAACCCCGCCGGAGAATAGTTTTCTGAAGGATTATTTCTACCGGGAGTATGACGAGGATCTGCAGCCGTTATCTTATTCTACATTCCTTCATTCATTTAATTATGCCAGCTTGGTCCTTCTGGTCCAGAAGCG
>Ga0265297_10001574_pt1 | contig 52469 bp, 49 predicted proteins | sample Munlanlwell13791_FD_192502 | JGI IMG/M metagenome (GOLD analysis project Ga0265297, IMG submission 192502) | Leachate microbial communities from a municipal landfill in Southern Ontario, Canada - Leachate well 137-91 | ecosystem: Engineered > Solid waste > Landfill > Unclassified | place...
CGTTTTTGGTGCCCCCGGAGGGAATTGCCCAGTCATCCGACTGGGCATCCGGTCGAATGACCGGATGAACCCCGCGTTTTTGGTGCCCCCGGAGGGAATTGCCCAGTCATCCGACTGGGCATCCGGTCGAATGACCGGATGAACCCCGCGTTTTTGGTGCCCCCGGAGGGAATTGAACCCCCATCTTCAGGTTCGAAGCCTGATGTTCTATCCATTGAACTACGGAGGCATTAGAAAGATTTTTATTTATGTGGGTCGCGTGGGGATCGAACCCACGACCTTATCCTTAAGAGGGATCTGCTCTACCAGCTGAGCTAGCGACCCGTTTTAAAAATTCTTTCAACATTAATTTTAATGTTGTTTTACCTTTACTCGTTTTAAAATAATTTTTTCTTCTTTTTGCGTCATTTTTATTTAAAAAAGCCTCATAGGATATTAATTTAACAGGCAGAAATTTTTTTGTCGTATTATTACCGCCATTTTTGTGTTCAATTAGTCGTCTTTTTAAATCTGATGTATAGCCGGTATAAATTTTACTGTTTTTCATTAATAGTATATAAGTGTAAAACATAATAATTGGTTTACTCCCATGCACCAATAAGGTGCATGGTCGCGCACCCTTGTGGTGCGCGGTACCAGCTGAGCTAGCGACCCTATTAAAATTTTCAATTATCAATTTTCAATTTTCAATTTTTTCACGAGTGTTTTACAATGGGTCTCCGGTTTTCCTTTTTATGATGTTGATTTTTGGCCCTTTCCACCCTTTTACTTTAACGGCCGCTTCAGCGGCTTCCAACTCCGCTTCTTGTTTGCTCATACCGCGCCCTTCGGCAATCAATTCCTTATCAATAAACACCCCGATTTTGAATGTTTTCGCGTGGTCCGGTCCTTCTTCATCCAGCACTTTATAAACCGGCGTTACTCCGATTTTTTCCTGCGCGCCTTCTTGAAACCTGCTCTTTGCGTCCATATAAAGCCCGTTCTCCAAAATGTATGGAAGTTTTGTAATTACCCAACGTGTAACGAATTGTTGCGTCGCAATGTATCCTTGGTCAATATAAATCGCTCCAATTAGCGACTCCATGGTGTTTGCCATTATGTAGTCGCGCGCTTTTGTGCCGGCGTCTTTTGATTCGCCGTGACTTAAAAATAAATAGGACTCCATTCCAATTTCGTATGCGATACTGGAAAGTATCTTCGCGTTCACCAACGCCGCGCGCCAATTTGTAAGTTCGCCTTCCGGGTTTCCATATTCATTGAAAAGAAATTCTGTCACAGCGAGTTCCAAAACCGCGTCTCCTAAGAATTCAAGCCGTTCATTGTGACCGAAATTAAAATCGCGGTGTTCATTTAAATAAGAACGGTGTACGAACGCTTGCACAAGATATTCCGGATGTTTGAATTTAATTCCGATTTTTTCTTCCAGGACCGAAAAATTTTTTTCTTTGATTTCCGGCGAATCAAGTTTTGTTTTCATAGAGATAATAATATTATCTCTTATCCCGCGTTTTTTATGAATGATAAAAAACAGGGGATAGGAGACATTTATAAAATTTAAAAAAATTATTTTTTTTCGTCAGCGGATTTTGTTTTGTCCGATTTTTTCGTTTTTTGCGGTTCTAATGGCTCTCCATCAGGATATAATTCTTTGTAAATCGCGCCCAAAACTCCATTTACGAATTTTCCGGATGAAGGTCCGCCAAAATTTTTTGCCAATTCAATCGCTTCGTTAATTGCCACTTTTGGAGGAACTTCCTTGGCGATTGTCAGTTCATAAATTCCAACCCGCAAAACATTGCGGTCAACAATTGTAATTTGGTCCACAGGCCACGCCGGAGCGTGCTCTTTTATTATTTTGTCTATTCCGCTCATTTCTTTTATTACATCCTCAACTATTTTTTTTGTAAATTCGGTGTCTTTGAGGCCGATTCCGAATTCTTTTAAGTCATGCTCAAAAATGGCCGACAAAGCTTTTTTGTCTCTGCCGCGAAAATCCCACTCAAATAATATTTGTAGAGCGATGCTCCGTGAAAGATGACGCTCGGACATACGATTATTTTTTGGTTTTGGCTCTGCGCGACGCGCGAGTCGTTCTTTTGTCCACGTTTATCACTTGCTTGCCTTTGTAAGTTCCGCAAAAAGCGCAAACTTTATGCGGTAAAGAGGCCTTTTGGCATTTCGGGCAAACAGCGCTTCCGATTTGTTTTAAAGCGAAATGCGCCGAGCGTTTTCTTTTGTCGGACGAAGTCCGGCGATGTCCGGGTAAACCCATATGATTATTTTTTTAAATTGAAATTAACGCTGATATTATACTACAAAATTAAGATTTTGGCAAGGGTTGGCCGAAAAAGTTGAATTATAAAAGGCCTCATTTGAGGCCCGAAACTTTTTTTACTTTTCTATTATTTTTATTTTTTCTACCTCCACAAACGTCCTGCCGCAACTTCCCCTGATGCATTGAAAAATTGTTTTATTATCATATTTTCCTACTTGATGCATCTTCTTTTCTCTGCAATTAGTACAGAGTTTTTCAATCATTCCGGTAAATTTTATTTTTCCATTTTTTTCTTCTTCTATTGCTATTTTTTCGTCAATTTCCACTATTTCTATTACATTTTCATTTTTTTCCACCTCATCACATTTTTTATCTTCCCCCCATTCCTCCCTGTTATTTAAATTTTTAGTTTCTTTACCCCCGACACACGCCACACCTTTTTTTGCCACTGCCTCACTCCTTTTGTAAAGAAAATAAACTTAAGTATATAGAACCATATCACGGTAAAACAGTCAATACCGCCTGTTGATTTTAGCTTGAAAACAGGATAGAATAACAGCGGCTTAAAAAACAAAAAGATAATTTTTTATGAAAATACAAATTAAAAATTATATTCGCGAGGTCCCGAATTGGCCTCAAAAAGGCGTGAATTTTAAGGATATCACCCCGCTTTTGGCTGATAAAAAAGCGTTTAAAACAGCGATAGACGAGCTCGCGCGTCCATTTTTGAATAAAAGGATAGATAAGGTGGTCGGCATAGACGCGCGCGGATTTATTTTAGCCGCGGCTTTGGCGTATAAGTTAAAAATCGGATTGGCAATTGTGCGCAAAAAAGGGAAATTGCCATGGAAAACAATCTCAAAAAATTATAAATTGGAGTACGCTTCCAATACGATTGAGATGCATAAAGACGCGATTAAAAAAGGGGAACGTGTCGCCGTGGTTGACGACGTGCTCGCGACCGGAGGCACTATGTCCGCTACATGCGAGATGATTGAAAAATTGGGAGGCAAAATCATCGGAATCGGTTTTTTGATTAAATTGGATTTTTTGCGCGGGGATAAGAAATTAAAAAAATTCGCGATTCATTCGTTGATAAATTATTAAATTTTATGAGCAGCGATTTTCCAAAAACAAAAATAGGAATAATCGGCGGGTCAGGATTTTATTCGCTTTTTGACAACGCGGAAGAATTTGAAATGGACACGCCATACGGCAAGCCGTCCGATAAAATTTCCATAGGCGAAATCGCGGGCAGGTCCGTTGTTTTTTTGCCAAGGCACGGAAAGGGGCATTGTCTTTCTCCCACATCCATTCCTTATCGCGCCAATCTTTGGGCATTGAAACAGCTCGGAGTGGAAAGAATAATCGCGCCGACGGCCACCGGCAGCTTACAACCGCATATAAAACCCGGAGATTTTGTGATTTGCGACCAATTTGTTGACAGAACAAAACATCGCGAGGACAGTTTTTTTCACGGTCCGAAAGTCGCTCATATCAGTTGTGCCGACCCATTTTGCGAACATTTGCGCGAAGCGGCAATTTCATCTTGCAGAAAGTTGAGCATTACAGCTCACGAAAAAGGCACGGCCGTGGTTATTGAAGGACCGCGTTTTTCATCTCGCGCAGAGTCCAATATGTATCAGCGATACGGTTTTGATGTTATCGGAATGACTCAATATCCCGAATCGGTTTTAGCGCGGGAATTAGAGATGTGTTATGTTAACATTTCTTTGGTTACCGATTATGACGCCGGACTTTTGGGACAAGAGGGAGATAAAAACAAAGCCGTTGACGCGACATCAGTTATTGAAGTGTTTAATAAAAACATTTCCCATCTAAAAGACCTTATCTCCGAGATGATTAAAAATTTACCGCAAGAGCGTTCTTGCGTTTGCAAAGATATTTTAAAATCGGCTATGATGTGATTAAAAATTGTCATTCCCGCGAAAGCGGGAATCCAGACAATTTAGCGATGGATTCCCGCTTTCGCGGGAATGACAATTTAATGCAAATTCATGCATAACATGTTTATGGAAATAAAAATTATTTCAAACAAAAATGAATGGAACGGATTTTTATCAGCTTGCGCCGGTAACATACCTTTCGCGCAATCATGGGAATGGGGCGATATTTTAATTAAAGAGGGCAAGGATATTGCAAGAATCGCGTTCGCGGAAAACGGAAATGTTTTTTGTTTGGCGCAAATGGTTTTTGTTTCTTTGCCGTTCGGATGGAAATACGCTTTTTGTCCAAAAGGACCGTTGTTTGTTCCGGGAATTATGAATTATGAATTAAAAATTGCGAAATTATTTTTTGATTATTTTAAAAATAAAAACATTATTTTTTTAAGAATTGAGCCGAGAGAAAACAATTTAATTTATAATCCTGACAATTTAATTCGCCGCTCAATGGATATAAACCCGCGCGCCACGCTGATTTTGGATTTATTGAAATCAGAAGAAGAATTGTTCGCGAAAATGCATCCGAAAACGCGCTATAATATACGGTTGGCGGAGCGAAAGAATTTGTTAGTGAAAGAAGAAAAAAAATTTGATTTGTTTTGGAATTTAATGAATGAAACAGCAAAGCGAGACGGTTTTAAATTGCATAATGAAAAACACTATCGTGAAGTTTTAAATTCTGATATTGCTCGCCAGCTTACAATTTTTACTCCGGACATTGATAAGCCTATCGCTACGGCTGTTTTTGTCGGTTTCGGCGATACATTTACTTATTTGTATGGCGCTTCAAGTTATAAATATAGGAATATGATGGCGCCGCATCTTTTGCAATGGGAAGGAATTAAAATTGGAAAAGAATTGGGGTATAAATTTTATGATTTTTTCGGTGTGGCTCCTAAAATCAACATTAACCGTAAAAGGCAAACACAAATGATGGATTCCCGCTTTCGCGGGAATGACAGCGAAGGATATTTTTGTAATTGTTTCTGTCATTCCCGCGAAAGCGGGAATCCATCAACGCGCTTAACGCAAAATATAAATAATAAAGATGAACAAGTTTATAATTATAATTCAAAACATCAATACGCCGGAGTGACGAGATTTAAACTCGGATTCGGCGGAGAATATAAAGAAGATGCGGGAACATACGATTTGATTGTTGAGCCAAAAAGATATGGAATATACCGATTATTAAGATTTTTGCGGAGATTTATTTAAAATTCGCTTCTGTCGTTCAACGGATAGGACGCTAGCCTCCGAAGCTGGAAATCCAGGTTCAATTCCTGGCAGGAGCACAACATAAATAAATTCTGCGCCAGAGGCGCACCCGCCTTGGGTGGGGATTCCTCATGGGGGCACTAAATATATAAAATTCCAAATCCCAAATTCCGATGACCAATCAATCTCAAATCCAAAACCATAACGACCCTTATATGGGGTATTTATGATGGTATATTTATTTCAATTAAAAAAGTCACGATTTAATTGTTAATCGTGACTTTGTTCTATTCCTTTTTATTTTTTAAGTAATATAGCCCATAATTCGTCCGCCAATTCTAGCCAGTCTTTTACTCTTATTATATTTTTAGGGTCTTTACCACCACCATCAATTAACTGGTTGTGCGGATAATCAAGCAAAAAAACAATCGTTCCTTTCCGCGCCAGAGCAGACGCGGTTTTGGGATTGTCTTCCACGAAGAAATCATATTTGATCCCTTCGTCTTTTCGTTCAGAAAAAACTAGTTTTTTATACGGAATTTTGTTTTTTTTTTAGCCACTCCACAGTTTCTTTTTTTGTTTCAATTTTTCTCGCGGTTACAATGTGGATGTCAATACAATCTTTTAAACAGTTTAAAACATATGCCGCGCGCGGAATAGGTTCTACAAGCATAATTTTTTTTTCATGGAATTCGTTCAAGATTTTTTGCCATTCATCATCAGATACCCTGTTGTCCCAACAATGATAGCCGTAACCTTTTCTGTCATTTTGTAAAAGAGAGACACCGCATTCTTCCTTGACAATTTTTATAATCATTTCATTTGTTTTGCCGAGAGTATCGTCCAAATCAACCCCAAAAACGACTTTTTCTTTTCTTGTAAATATTTTTTTTAAAACAAAAAAAATTCGTTCCATCATTTTTCATTCCTCCTTTAAATTTTTAATGTGCGAATTTTTTATTGCAAAAAATGTCAGTTGATACAGAGATTGCCACGCTCCGTTCTGTCGCTCGCAATGACAATTTTTATAAAATTGTGACGCTCGCGGCCGTGTCGCCTTCTTCTTTAAATCGCATTAAGCGCACGCCTTGCGTGGCGCGTCCAAGCGTGGGAATTGATTTGAAAGGCAGTCGGATTACCTGTCCTTTTGAAGACATTATAATCAAGTCGCGTTCTTTAACTTCGTCAACATTAATAACGCGCGCGTGGATAAGTTTGCCTGTTTTTTCTGTTACTGCCGCGGTTTTTATTCCGCTTCCTCCGCGTCCTTGCACTTTATATTGAGAAATAGGTGTAAGCTTTCCAAGACCGTGTCCGCTTACGATTAAAAATTCCATTGCTTTATTTTTCGGGTCAACGATATCCATGCCGATTATTTCATCGTTTCCATGCAGGCGCATTCCGCGCACGCCGCTCGCTGTCCGACCCATCGGACGGACATCTTTTTCTTTGAAACGAATAGCCTGCCCTTCCACCGTGGCGATCATAATTTCGTCGCTTCCGGTGGACGGTTTTACCCATTCTAAACTGTCATTCGGTTTTAATTTAAGCGAGATAAGTCCATTCCGCCTTACATTGGAAAAATCTTCCAAAGCCGTCTTTTTTATGAGTCCATGCGTGGTTGCCATTACAAGATATTTTATGTTTTCAAGCTCATTCATCGCCAGAAGCGCGGATATTTTTTCGTTCGGGGCAAGCTGGAGAAAATTCACAAGCGCCTGTCCTTTGGCCGTGCGCGACCCGGCGGGAATCTCAAAAGCCGGCAATTGGAATACTCGTCCGCGAGTGGTAAAGAAAAGTATATTGTCATGCGTGTTCGTGGTTAAAAGATGCGCGACAGTATCTTCTTCCTTTGTGGTAACGCCGATAACTCCCTTGCCGCCGCGCGCCTGTTGTTGAAAAGTGTCGGTCGGAACTCGTTTGATATATCCGTCGTTCGTGATGATTACGATTGTAGGTTCGTTCGGAACCAAATCTTCCACCGTGAATTCTTTAATTCCGTGAGGAATGATTTGTGTTTTTCTTTCCTCTCCGAATTTGTCTTTAATTTCCTGGGTTTCTTTTTTTATAATCTGCATTATTTTTGTTTTGGAAGCCAAAAGCGATTCCAATTCTTTTATCAGCGTTTTCTTTTCTTTTAATTCGTCTTCAATTTTTTGTTGTTCCAAATTTGCGAGCTGTTGCAACTTCATTTCCAAAATAGCCGTCGCTTGCTTGTCGGTGAATTTAAATTTGGATATCAAATTTTTTTTCGCCTCGTCTTTGTCCTCTGACGACCTGATTGTTTTTATGACAGCGTCTATTTTATCCAACGCTATTTTCAAGCCCTCTAAAATGTGAGCGCGGTCTTTCGCTTTTTCCAATTCAAACAACGCGCGTCTGCGCGCGACTTCTTCCCTGAATTTGATAAATTCCGCGATGATATCTTTAATGTTTAAAACGCGTGGTTGGATTCCGTCTATAAGGGCCAAAAGATTCACGTGAAAAGTCGTCTGTAATTCAGTAAGCTGAAAAAGTTTATTTAAAACTTTTTTCGGATAAGAATCTTTTTTGAGTTCTATCACAATGCGCACACCGTCCTTGTTTGATTCGTCGCGCAGGTCTTTGATTCCGTCAATTTTCTTTTCTTGCACCAAATCCGCGATTTTTTCTATGAGCGTTGCCTTATTCACTTGGTACGGAACCTCGTTTACAATTATTTGAAAATGTCCGGATTTTGTTTCTTGAATATCAGCTTTTGCGCGCATCACGATGCCGCCCTTGCCCGTGGCGTAAGCCGTATAAATATCTTTTTTATTGTAAATTATGCCTCCGGTCGGAAAATCAGGCCCTTTGATTATTTCCGTTAGTTCTTCCATTGTGATTTTCGGTTCATCAATCATTTTTATAATCCCGTCGCATAATTCCTTAAGATTGTTTGGTGGAATGGAAGTCGCCATGCCAACGGCGATGCCCATCGTTCCGTTCAAAAGCAATTGCGGAATTTTTGCTGGCAGAACAGTCGGTTCAATATGCGAGCCGTCATAGTTTGGAATGAAATTGACGGTATTTTTGTCAATGTCAAAAAGCATTTCTTCCGCCAGTGAAGTTAATTTGGCTTCGGTATAACGCATCGCGGCCGCGCTGTCGCCGTCCATGGACCCGAAGTTACCTTGCCCGTGCACGAGGGTTTGACGCATGGAAAAACTTTGCGCCATGCGAACCATGGAATCGTAAATCGCGGAGTCGCCGTGTGGGTGATATTTTGCCATCACCTCGCCGACCACGTGGGCTGATTTACGGAATTTTGCCGTGTGGCGAAGACCTATATTCCACATAGCGTAAAGAATGCGTCTGTGCACTGGCTTTAAACCATCGCGAACATCGGGAAGCGCGCGAGAAACAATAACGCTCATGGCGTATTCCAAATAAGATTGTTTCATTTCGTTTTCAATCGGAGTTTTGGTTATTTGTCCGATATTTTCCTCCCGCTTGATTTCTTCTGCTGCCATAAGTTTATTTTTTATTGATGGATGAAGTGGCGGCTGAATCGGCCGCGGCATTATTTAAAATTTGTGAAACGACATCTTTTATTTGCGTGGCGATAAGCAATTTTTGCAGTTCGTTTTCTTTTGTTTCCGAGAACAAATTATTCAAATCTTTTTGCGCGCTATTGATTATTTCATTCTCCGGACTTTTATTCCATTGTATTCCAGAAAGTTTGATTTTGAAAGACCACGCGGCGATAAAAAAAATAATCACGGAAAATCCCGCGGCTCCTATCCACATCCATTTTTTGGCTGTTGTTTTTTTTCGCGCGCGAGTTATCAAGAATTCGTTTTTATTTTCATCGGACTCCGCTATTTTTATGTTATTAAAAATCAATCCGGGCATTTCTTCTTCTTTTTTTCGCGCGTCATTTGTTTTATTTCTTAAGGCCATAAAATATTTATGATTCTTTTTCCAAAATCAAAAGTTTTGTTTGTTCCTGCGGCAAATCTTTCTTTTTAATAATGACTTTATTTTCCGCGTTTTCCGGAAGCAGTCCGGATTCAGACGCAAATTTGGCGGAGGTGTCAGAGTCGGGTTCGTTGTCGCATTTTAATCCGAGCGGGATTACAATTCTCGGCTCCAAAGTTGAAACGAGCAAAGACGCGATTTTCGCGTCTAGATATTTTTTTTCGCCGACCGGAATAAAAAGAATGTCGGCGTTCATAATTTTTTCAATAACATCGTCCGAAGGTTTGACGGAAATTTTTCCCAAATGCACCAAATTCATACCCTCGGCGTGTATTTTAAATATGATATTTTCGTTTCCGTCGGGAATGGAATAAATCATTATGTTTTTTACCTCGTTTTCTCCAAGCGCGGAAACCATAAATGGGTCCTGCGAAAGAGTTACCGCGTTGTCAACGCCGTTGGAAAACAAAGCGATGTCGGGACTTAAACTGCGTGGAAACACTCCTGTTTTCGGTTTATAGCCGTCTATAAGTATTGTTACATCCGTGTCCAAATTTTTTGTTTGCAATTTGACGCAGGTTTGACCGAGCCAGCTGATATGCATAAATGTTAAAAGGTTAAAATTCAAATTTGTCATCCTATGATTACCTGTGCATTTTACCAGATTTTTTTGAGTTAGACAAGGGGGAAGATAATCAAAAAATCGTTTTTGGATAAGGTTATCCACTCCTCCGTTGACAAAAACACTCGTTTGTGGTTTGCTACCAAGTAAATTAAGAAATATAGTTCTTTTATAATAAAATTTTTTAAAAGGAGGAATTATGGAAAATAATAATGTTCAAGAAAATGAGATTTTTCAAAAGGAAGACGAGTCGAAAACAAAAAAAATAATCGTGAAATTAAGTAAAAAATGCTTAATGTTTGTAAATAGTAAGCAAGGAAAAGAAGCCTTGCGGAAGAGTTTTTCCGATTTAGTCCTTGAAAATGAGGATTGGCTGGTTGGGGTTTACAACAAGAGTAAAAAACTCATTGCGGTTATTTTGCGAGATAAGAAAAAAGAAAAAGCAGAAGATTTTGCGAAAGAAAAAGTTACAGGACGATTTTACGCTTGCATTAGAGAATTTTTGGAAAATGGCGAGAGGGGCTGTGAATCTTTAAGAGGAACGAATATTGGTGGTCGGAACCTGGTATTTTTTTATGAATTTCCGGCAAGGGAGACGTTGCCGTTTAGTAAAAATTTCAAACTCGTTGAGCCGGCGATAATAGAATTCGGACCACTACAAAAACAAAAAAATATTTTTAAGGAAGAAATTATTTTGGACAGGTTTGACATCTCAATATTTAAAATAATTAAAAAAGGAAACATTACAGAAGAATAACAAAATACACACCGCCTTTCGGCGGTTTTTTGATATAACAGGCTTGACATTTATACGGTTTTATAATAAGATGTTCGCAGTTTTTTGAAAATTAAAATCCGTTATAGGCGGACAAAAAAGGAGGAGACAGATGGACGAAAAAGTGTCTGAAAAAATGCTTCCTTTAGAAATAAAGGAAAAAATTGTTGAATCAGTAAACATTATAAAAAAAGAAATCTGTAAGGAATACATACGGGGATATTTAAAAAAATACTTGACTTTTTACGCGGACAGAATCAAGGAGGGTTCTTTAGAAAAAGAAGGCAGATGTATATTATTAGAAAAAGTAGGCAGATATATATTAAACTCAGCTTTTGATTCGTCTGATTTTGGACATATTTCGGTCTTATGGGACATTATGTATTTATGTCCGGAAGAAGGGGAAAAAATAATGGAAGAATTTTTAAAAGAAGAAATTGCGTCGTTTGAGAGATTAAGTAAGGATATTGAGAATATTAGCGGTTTTTTTAGAGGCGGCGCTTCTAATCCTAGAAGTCAGGAAAAAGATGTAAAAGATGTATTGGAGAAGAAACTCAGGGATTATCTTTGGTATTATTCAAAATATGAGGAGCCGGGAATTTTCGGTATCCCCGTATTGTTTCTTAAAAAGTTCATTTCGTGTAAAAAGTTTTTTTTCAGTAGGGAAAATAGGGAGAATATTGAAAAAAACACAAAACAAGAATTGAGTAGTTTAGTGCCGGGAAGGCACAAAGAACTGGAGTATTATAATACTCCGGAACATCCTGAAGCTGAAAGTAATGTCGCGCAGGGTTTGCACGACATAAAAAAAATTATGTTTTTTGGTTTAATAGAAAACTACTCAGCATCCGAAGAACAAATAATGTCTTCGGTTGAGAAGTTGGAAAAAATGATTAAATTAAAAAATAAATATAAAGAGGAGCATATGCTGTCTGAGTGCATTTTGTCTGAACTCGTTGCTGAAAACAGAGAGCATCTGAGAAAAATACTTGAAACATCTCATAAGTCCATTACAATTAAAGAAGAAGAGGAGTACGCATCAAATTATATAAAAATCAAAAAAAATGAAATCGCGTGTGCGATTTCTTTGGAGCCGGAATACCGCGGTTTGATATCCGCGGGATGCATATTAAAAAAATTAAATTCAGAACTACCAAAAAATTTAATGGGGATTTTTATTGATGAAGCCGAGGCGGTAATTAAAAAAATAAAAGAGTCGGAGAGAGAAATAGAAAAGATGGAAAAAATCCATGTTGATGTTTTAAATCCCCAACTTTCCGCCACCTATGTTGTGGTGGAGGGGACGAGGAACAAGTATCTGGGTAATTTTTTGAAACTTGTTCCTGTGGTAGCGGACTTAAAAAGGATTTTTTGTTAGGTGTATAAAAATATACCCGCGTCGTGTTTAAACACAGCGCGGGTTTTTTAATATGGATACTTGACAGAATTTTGAATAATTGGTATAATCACTCCGCGTAAAATTTATGTTTATTTATCCTTCTTCGCGAAAGCCGTTTAAGCTGGCGCGCGGCAGGGCTCGTCCTTGAATTTTCAAGACGGGTTAAGAGATTTTTTTTATTTATGTCAGAAGCAGACAAGGGATTAAAACAAAATTTTAAAACCCTTTTGCAGAATTATCCGATAAATTTTCCAAAAGCCGGGGATACTGTGAAAGGACAAATTCTCGCCATTGACAAAGGCGAAATTAAGATTGACATCAATGGCATCGCCATTGGAGTTGTTCGCGGTCCGGAACTTTTTATTGAATCGCGCGAATATGGAAGTTTAAAAGTCGGCGATGAAGCCGAAGCCACGGTTTTGGAAGAAGAAAATGAAAATGGAGAAATGGAATTGTCATTCCGCGCCGCCGGTCAAAGGCATGTGTGGGATAATTTGGAAAAATTGATTAAAAGCGGCATAACCATCAAATCGCGCGTTATTTCCGCGAACAAGGGCGGTTTGATGATGCAGGTGGACGCGGTAGCCGGTTTTATGCCGGTTTCACAATTAAGCCCGGAGCATTATCCGAGAGTGGCCGGGGGCGATAAAGACCGTATTTTGGAAAAATTGAAAGAAATCATCGGCAAAGAATTGGAAGTGAAAGTTATAGACGCTAACGAGAGGGACGAAAAATTAATCGTTTCTGAAAAAGCTGTTTGGGAAGACGCGCAAAAAGCCGTTTTGGAGTCGTATAAAATAGGCGACATCGTTGACGGCGAGGTAAGCGCCCTCACTCCGTTTGGAGCTTTCATTAAATTCGGTGAAGGTTTGGAAGGGTTAATTCATATTTCTGAAATAGCGTGGCAGAGAATCTCGCACCCGCGCGAGATATTGAAAGTCGGCGATAATATCAAAGCTCAAATCATTCAGTTAGACCGTTCCAAGATATACCTCTCAATTAAGAGATTGGTGGAAGATCCGTGGAAGTCCGCCAAGGCCAAATACAAGGTTAATGACAAAGTAAAAGGCAAGGTCGTGAAAATAGAGCCGTATGGTTTGATGATAGCGTTGGACAATGAAATTCACGGTTTGGCGCACATCTCCGAGCTCTCCGACGAACCTATTGATGATATCGCCAACAAATTTAAAATGGGTGAAGAATACGAATTTGAGATTTTGTCCTTGGAACCGTCAGAGCACCGTTTGGGTTTGAAAATCGCTGGCGTAAAAGGTAAAATAGTCAAAGAAGAAAAGAAAGAAAAAGAGAATGCCAAAGAAGCTGTAGAAGAAAAAGCTGAAGTAAAAGAAGCTGAAGACAAAAAGCCGGAAGAAGATTTGGCGAAGAAAAAAGAAAAAAAGGCAAAGAAAGAAAAAGTTGAAATTGTGGCGGAAGTTGAAACCGCGACAGAAGAAAAAACAGAAGAAAAATAAACTAAACCAAATAAAGTAAAAAAACTCTCCTTGGTTGAATCTGGGAGAGTTTTTTAATCCGTTGGACTTTTGACAAAACCGTCAATAGGACTATGGAGCCAGCCATCCATCGTCCGTTGACCGCGGGGAAAAAATAAGCTAAAATATAATCAAGTTTATCCGGCGCGCTTTGCCGGGTTTTATGAAATTTATACATATTTTTTATTTATGAAAAATTTTTTTAAAAATTTTATAACCGTTTTTTTGATGTTGTTGATTGTGGCGAGTATTTTGAGTTTGGTTAAATTTGACGAGAACAAAAAAGTTGAACAGATAAGCGTGAGCAAACTGGTAGAAGAAATAAATTCCGGTTTGGTGAAAAAAGTTTCCATTGAGGGAGACCAAATGAAAATTGAATTGAAAGATGAAAATGCGTCGCAGCAAACGGCGAAAAAAGAATCGTTTGAATCATTTGGAGATATTTTGAAAAATTACGGCGCGAACGAAGAAGCGAAAAAACAAATTGAAATTGAAATAAAAGCCGAAAGTTCATGGAAGTTTTGGGCCGCCAATTTAATTCCGGCTCTTTTGCCGTTGATTGTTTTAGTCGCCTTTTTTTATTTTATGAGCCGAGGAGTGCAGGGCGTGAACAATAAAGCAATGGGTTTTGGGCAAAGCAATCCGCGTAAAACAGGTCCGGATTCAAAACATAAAATCACTTTTAAAGATGTTGCCGGAGCCGCGGAATCAAAGCAAGAACTAATTGAAATCGTGGATTTTTTGAAAGACCCGAAAAAATTCACCGCAATGGGCGCGAAAATTCCAAAAGGCGTTTTGTTGATGGGCAACCCAGGAACAGGCAAGACACTCCTCGCGAAGGCCGTTGCCGGAGAAGCAGGCGTGCCATTCTTTCACATGTCAGGTTCTGAATTTGTGGAAATGTTCGTCGGCGTTGGAGCTTCCCGCGTGCGCGATTTGTTCACAAAAGCCAAGAAGGCGGCGCCGGCAATTGTTTTTATTGATGAAATAGACGCGGTCGGGCGCAGGCGCGGAGCAGGTCTCGGAGGCGGGCATGATGAAAGGGAACAAACATTAAACCAAATTCTCGTGGAAATGGACGGTTTTGACCCGAATCTTGGCGTGATTGTCATAGCCGCGACCAATAGACCGGATGTTTTGGATCCGGCGCTTTTACGACCGGGGCGTTTTGACAGGCGTGTGGTTTTGGATATGCCTGACATCAGAGACAGAGAAGAAATTTTAAAAATTCACGCGGCCAACAAACCGCTTGCCAAAGAAGTTTCTTTGCGTAAAATTGCCGAGCGCACACCAGGATTTTCCGGAGCTGATTTGGCGAATCTTTTAAATGAAGCTGCTATTTTAGCGGTGCGAAGAGGACTTAAAAAAGTTGGAGAACCGGAAATTTTGGAGAGTGTTGAGAAAGTACTCCTTGGACCTGAACGCAAACACAGGGTAATCAGCGAAAAAGAAAAAAAGATGACCGCTTATCACGAAGCAGGTCATGCTGTGGCTGGATATTTTTCTCCGCATTGCGACCCTGTGCGAAAAGTTTCCATAATCGGACGCGGGCAGGCAGGCGGATATACTTTAAAAATGCCCTCGGAAGACAAGTATTACCATACGCTGGCGCAATTTAAAGATGAATTAACGATGATGCTCGGCGGTTATGCGGCAGAGAAAATGATATTTGGCAAAGATATGATTTCAACCGGTCCGGCATCTGATTTGAGAAGCGCGACGCAAACAGCTAAAGATATGGTTACCCGTTACGGAATGAGTGAAAAACTCGGTCCGAGAACTTTCGGCGAACACACGGATTTGATATTTTTAGGACGCGACATCACCGAGCAAAAAGATTACAGCGAAAAAGTGGCGGAATTGATTGACAAAGAAGTGGTTGATTTGGTTGAAACCGCGGAAAAATCGGCTGAGAAAATTTTGATTGAACGCAGGGCTGAGCTTGATAAAATGGTGGAAATACTTTTGGAAAAAGAAACGATTGAGCAGGATGAAATCATCGCGATTTTGGAAGAAAAAACAGTTGCCGCGTAGCTCGTTTAACAAAAAAACAAAAAGCATTCACAGATTGGATGCTTTTTGTTTTTATTTATGATATAATAATTGTATCAGTTTTTAATAAATCCATTTCCTTAAAAATTATTTAAAAATTAAAAATTTCGTATTATTCGTATTATATGCATGAACCAACCTATCGCCAAGCCATAGCCAATGCGTGGCATTTGGTGTGGCATAATAAAATTCTTTGGATTTTCGGCATGCTCTCAGCGGTTTTGGGAGAATTAAGCCTGAATGATTTTTTGGGCAGAATGTGGTGGCTGTCTGATAAAAGCGCGACGAATGATTGGTGGCAAAAAATTCAGATTACGGTTCAGCCGATAGGAGGTTGGACAGAAACGGTCGGTTGGGTTTGGGTCGGCGCCATAATATTGTGTTTAACTGTATTTTTTACTTTTATCGCCGTATCTTCTCAGGGCGCGCTCATCGCGGCTTCCGGAGAAATGTTTGAAAAAAAGAAAGTGGATTTTTCCGAAGCGTGGAAACAAGGGGTAAAACATTTTTGGAAAGTTTTGGCATTGAATGTTTTCCGCGGTTTGGCTTTATTTTTTTTGACAATTCTTTTTTGGTTCTTTTGTCTGAATTTTTTCGCAATGGGCGGATTTTCAGGGTTTTTATGTCTCGCGATTTTTTCTTGCGTTGTTTTTATTTTGGCGCTTGCGGTTTCAATAATGTTTATTTATTCCGCCGGCTACGCGGTTTTGGAAAATAAAAACATCATCTCTTCCATCCGCGGCGGTTGGCTGATGTTCTCAAAACACCTGCTTGTTTCTTGTGAAGTAAGTTTATTTTTTCTGTTTTTAAATTTTGTTTTAATCGCGATTTTATTTTTGGGCGGATTCATAGTGTTTCTGCCATCTTTGGTGGTTTGGACAGTGGCTGGCTTGACCGGTTACGCAGAAATTATGGTTTTGGGTCTAATATTGGGATTTTTACTTTTGGCGGTTTTTATTGTTATCGCCGGCGGACTTTTAAACGCTTTTACAACAACAGTTTGGATGTATCTTTTTGTTAAAATGAGAAAAGAAGGCGTTGTAAGCAGAATAATTCATTATATAAAAAAGATTATAAAAAAGTAAAATTAGTAATTCATAATTTATAGCCCTGTTATATGTCGGATTTTCCGTCAATAGGCAATTTACTGAATAAAAATTCCGGCGGCGTTGTCGCGACCGGCAATAAAAACGCCAAAGAAAAATTGGAAAACAAAATGGCGGAGATTGGCGTAAAAGAAAAAGAAGAAATCGTGGCAGGTCAAGCCGCGTCATTAGGTTTACCGTATATAAATTTAAAAGGTTTTCCGATTTCATCTGAAGCTTTGCGTGTTATTCCGGAAGAAATCGCCAAGAATAAAAAAGTGATTTGTTTTCTTTTTACTCCGGGCGAGATGCGGTTCGGATGCGTTGAGTGCGACGAAGAAATCAAAGAAATGATTTATCAATTTGGCGAACGCCATCACGCAAATGCCGCGATTTATTTGATTTCAGAATTCAGTTTGGAAAGCGGAATTAAACTTTACGCGAATTTACCTGTCGTTAGGCCGGTGAGCAAAGACGTGGAAATCAGCGACGAGGAATTAAATAAATTTAAACAGGGTGTGCGCGATTTCAGAAATTTGGAAGAGCAATTTCGCAATGTGCCGATCACAGATGTTTTGACATTGATGATAGCGGCGGCTTTGAAAGTGGACTCTTCGGATATTCACGTTGAAGCGGAAGAAAACGGAATAGTCGTGCGGTATCGCATAGATGGAATTTTGCAGGATGTAGCTACTTTGCCGAAAGAACAATGGAAGCAATTTATATCAAGATTAAAACTTTTGGCGACATTGAAAATAAATGTCACTGACAAACCGCAGGACGGACGCGTGACCTTAAAACTTACTTCAGGAGATTTGGACGTGCGCGTTTCCACTTTGCCCACAATGCATGGCGAAAGCGTGGTAATGAGGATTTTGCATAGTGGAAGCAAAGGCGTCACTTTTGACGAACTTGGATTGCGCGGAGACGCTTATAATCGTTTAAAAAAAGAAGTGAAAAGACCGAACGGAATGATTATAACCACCGGTCCGACAGGTTCGGGCAAGACAACGACAATGTACGCGATTATGCGGACTCTCAACAAACCCGGAGTAAAAATAATCACTTTAGAAGACCCTGTTGAAATAAAAATGGAAGGCATAAATCAAAGCCAGGTTGATCCGAGCCGAGATTACACTTTCGCAAAAGGATTGCGTTCAATTTTGCGTCAAGACCCCGATATTTGCATGGTCGGAGAAATTCGCGATTTGGAAACTGCCGAAATCGCGATTCAATCCGCGCTCACAGGACATTTGATGCTTTCAACGATTCATACCAATAGCGCGTCAGGCGCGATTCCGAGATTTTTATCAATGGGCGTAAAACCGTTTCTTTTGGCTCCGGCGTTAAATTCAGTAATAGGACAACGTTTGGTGCGGCGAGTATGTCCGCATTGTATGGAAGAAGAAAAATTGGACGCGGAAAAAACAGAAAGAGTAATGAAAGCTCTGCAAACATTGCCGGACGCGGAAAAGAAAAACGTTGATTTTGATAATCTTCATTTTTTTCAAGGCAAAGGATGCGAGCAATGCAGCGGACTTGGTTATAAAGGCAGAGTCGGTATCTACGAGATTTTTATAATGAGCAAAGAAATTGAAACGGTAATTTTGGGAGAACAAGTTTCCGAATATTCAATTCAAGAATTGGCGATAAAAAACGGAATGGTGACGATGTTGCAGGATGGAATTTTAAAAGCGTTGGATAAAATCACTTCGGTCGGCGAAGTGTTTAGGGTTATTGAATAAAAAATTTAAATGAACACATAAAATTTTATTTTTGAATTTTTATTGTATGATCGTTCGCAGAGTTGAAACGCGTCCCGCGCCTGAACCGCCAGTGCGGTTTTATCGGACAATCGCCGTGTCTTTTTTGGCGATTACAATTATACTTTTGGGAGTAGTTATTTTTTTCACTTCCAAAAAAGCCGACATCACGATTATAACTAAAAATGATAACAAAAATATAAATATGGCCGTTTTCGTGGAAAAAGACCATTACGGAGCCAATTCAATTACCGGAGTCGTGACAACCACGATTGTGCGATGGTCTGAAAAATATTATCCGGCATCATTTAAAACGATTGAAAGTCCGGCCGAAGGCGAAGCGATAATTTACAATAAAACAAACATTCCGCAAATTCTTGTGAAGACAACGCGTCTTTTGACTCCCGACGGAATCCTTTTTCGTTTATCCGAAAAAGTGACCGTTCCGGCCAACGGAGAAATAACTGCCAAAGTTTACTCTGATAAAGAAGGCAAAGCAGGCAATATTCCTCCGAGTCAATTTATTATTCCCGGATTATCGTCTGAAAAACAGAAATTTATTTACGCCGAGAGCAAAAAACCCATGGAAGGCGGTGAGCGTAAAATGGGAGTTTTAAGCGCTGAAGATTTGAAAGCCGCTGAGGCGGATTTCGCTGAAAAAATAAAAGCTGTGGCTCCGCAGGATGTTCCTCCGCCGGATGTATGGTACACAAATAAAGCAACCACCATTATTGACAGAAAAGTTTCATGCGACAATAAGGTAGGCGAAGAAGTGACCGAATTTGTTTTAAACGGAACAAGCAAGGTATTGGTAGTATTTTATAATCAGGAAGAATTGGCGGAAATGACGGATAAGGAAATTGAGAAGAAAATCAACCCGGATATTGAAAGAATAATGTCTATGAGCAGCGAACCACAGGTGTCGGTCGCGTCGTACGATTTGGCGAAAGGCACGGCCCAGCTTGCGGTTTATCAAAATATCGTCGCGACTTTGGACGCTAACGCAGAAAAATTGTTGCCTTATAATTTTTTTGGCAAAAATAAAGAAGAGATAGAAAGATATGTTGTCGGGTTGGACCATGTTTCCGGCGTGGAAGTGAAATTTTCGCCGATGTGGACGCGCAACGCCCCAAGCGCGCCAGACAATATTAAAATCACCGTGGAAAATGTTCAATAATAAAATTTGACATAATTTAATTTTTGAGATAGAATTATTTTAAAGTAAGCGATTGAGGTAATCACCAGTTATCTTCCCGATTTGGGATCCAAAAAGGACTAAGCTGAAAAAAGCGCTCCGCGTTGCGGAGAGTTCGGGTGGAACCGTCCTGAAATTTATAAATCAAGGACCCCGATATCTCGTTTTGAGGTATCGGGGTTTTTAATTAAAATTTTTAATCTTTACAAAAATATGTCCGAAGAAAAGTTAAACATTATGCGACACAGTTGCGCGCACATCGTAGCCGCGGCCGTAAAAGCGCTTTATCCGAAAGCGAGATTTGGAGTTGGTCCGGCTGTGGAAAACGGTTTTTATTATGATATTGATTTTTCCGAACCGATAGGCGAAGCCGACCTCGCGAAAATAGAAGAAAAAGCCAAAGAATTGATTGTTGAAGATTTGCCGTTCGCGCGAGAGGAAATGGAAATTGACGAAGCGATTAAATTTTTTAAAAAAGAAAAACAAGATTTTAAAGTTGAACTTTTAAAAGATTTGAAAGAATTTGGGACTACCAAAATGAATTCGGAAGAAATACCGGATGTCGGCGGCTCTTCCGATAAGGCGACGATTTACAGAACCGGAGATTTTACGGATTTGTGCCGCGGACCGCATATTTCTTCATCCAAAGAAATCGGGGTTTTTAAATTAACAAAATTGGCCGGCGCTTATTGGCGCGGAAAAAGCGAAAATCCGCAATTGCAAAGAATTTACGGTGTTTGTTTTTATACGCAGGAAGAGCTTGATGAATATTCGCGAAAATTGATTGAAGCGGAAAAACGCGACCACCGCAAACTCGGAAAAGAATTGGATTTGTTTCACATTGATGAGGTGGTGGGATTGGGACTGCCTTTGTGGCATCCGAAAGGAGCTATTTTGTGGAGAATGATTGAAGATTTTTGGTATAAGGAACATTTAAAATCCGGATATTCTCTTGTGCGCACTCCGCATATTGGCAATAAAACGCTTTGGGAAACATCAGGACATTGGGGTTTTTACAATGAAAGCATGTATCCTCCGATGGAAGTCGGACAAAATTTAAAAGAAAGGCAAAACAAAGACGAAGTAAAAGAATCCGAAGAATATCTTATCAAACCAATGAATTGCCCTTTTCACATTCAAATTTTTAAAAATCATCCTCACTCTTATCGCGAATTTCCTTTGCGTTGGGCCGAGTGCGGAACGGTTTATCGTTTTGAAAAAAAAGGCGAGCTGTCGGGTTTGACGCGCGTGCGAGGGTTTACGCAAGACGACGCGCACATCATTTGCCGAGCCGACCAGGTGGAGGACGAACTGAAAAGAGTTGTTGATTTTATTCTTTTTATGTTCAAGTCATTCGGTTTCGCAAAAGACGACATAAATGTTTATCTTTCTGTGCGAGATTCCACGAGCGATAAATTCGTCGGCGCCGAAGATGGCTGGAATTTTACCGAAAAAGTTTTGGAAAAAGTTGCGGCGGAGAAGGGCTTGAATTTCAGAAAGGATGTGGGTGGGGCGGCTTTTTACGGTCCTAAATTGGATTTCAAAATTAAAGATTGCCTCGGACGCGAGTGGCAATGTTCCACATTACAATTTGACTTCAATATGCCGCAAAGATTTCAGATGACTTTTGTAAATAAAGATGGAAAAGAGGAACAGCCGTTTATGTTGCACCGCGCGCTTTTCGGCTCGTTTGAAAGATTTATCGGGCTTTTAATAGAACATTACGCCGGAGCGTTTCCGCTGTGGATATCGCCAACGCAAGTGAAAATTTTGCCGGTTTCTGAAAAATTTAACGATTACGCGGAACAAATCGCGGAAAAACTTAGAAACGAAGATCTGCGCGTGGAAATAAACGAGACGGATGAAAGTTTGGGCAAGAAAATTCGCGCCTCCGAGCAGGAAAAAGTTCCGTATGTTTTAGTGATAGGCGAAAAAGAAAAAACCTCCGGAGCCGTGGCCGTAAGAAAAAGAAAAGAAGGCGATATGGGCGCGTTGCCGTTGGATGATTTTCTAGAAAAGTTGAAAGAAGAAATAAAAGAAAAAAAGTAAACCATGCCTTGTCTTTAAAATAAAAAATATTCCGATTTATTATCGGGATATTTTTTTGAACCGAGAGTATTGAAAAAAAACAAATTATGGTATAATAACAATATCAACAAAATGGTCAAGCGTCACTTATTTTTAGCAATAGTTTGTTATTATTTATAATATTTTTATGGCGCGTTGGTATCAAAAATGGTGGGGCGTAATTTTAATCGCGATAGGTTCAATATCGGTTTTATTCGCTATTGTTTTGTCGGCGATGATTTTTTCTTATTGGCGGCAGATTAAACAGGGAAAAGGAGGCGAGTTGGCGAAGAAATTCAATTTGTCGGTTGAAAATTCCGGTGTCGCGGAAAATAGAAAAGAGTTGGAATCATCAGACGACCCATATCTCGGAGCGGGAAAATATACGGCGGTTGTTTTTATTGATTACAAGTGTTCGGCTTCCAAAGAAGAATGGTCGGTTATAAAACAGGTCGCGGAGAGATATGGGGACAAAATAAAATTTATTATCCGCGATTTACCGTTTGAATCTTTGCATCCAGGCGCCACACAGCTCTCGGAAATAGCTTCTTGCGCAGACGCGCAGGGAGGTTTTTGGGCAATGTCGGATTTATTGTTTGACAAACAAGGCGAACTCGCGGCGAATTTGTCGGAAAGCGAAATAAAAACGATTACGGAAAGTGTCGGGTTGAATTACGCAAAGCTTGATGAATGTTTGCAAACGCAAAAAGGAAAAGTGGAAGTTAATCGCGATTACGCGGATGGATTTAGATTCGGAATCACAAAAACACCAACATTTTTTATCAACGCGGTAAAAACAGAAGGTAACATACAGTTTGACGCGTGGAAAAAATTTTTACAAAAAATATAGTTTTTTTTACAAATTATGTTTCGCAAATTTTTCATTTTTTTATTTTTATCAATTTTATTTCTTCCGAACATCGCTCTCGCGGCTGATGTTTTGCCGGAGTTCAATCCGATTTGCTGGAAAAAAGAGGATTGCGTGGTCGGAAGAACAAAATTTTTAGGAAACGCGGATATGGCGACGCTGGAAAGCGGTTGGGTTCAAGAAGGAGATTGCGTTGGCGAATGGGGAAAATGTTTGCCTTCCGGCACAACCAAAGCGGAAATATCGTTTGGAGGCAAAACCGAATTTTCCGACATAGGAGATTATATTTTAACCGTTTACAAATACGCCGTAAGCATCGCGTCAATTTTAGCGGTGATTGTTATAATCGTTTCCGGAGTTCAATGGACAGTTTCCGGAGGCAATTCGGAAGCGATAGGCAGCGCGAAGAAAAAAATAATGGGAGCGGTCATCGGGCTTTTTATCGCTTTTATGTCTTACGCGATTTTAAACACCATCAATCCTGCTTTGGTGAATTTAAGGTTGCCGCAAGTGTGGATGTTGCGGCCGATGTCAATGATGACGCAATATTGTTCGCAGTTATCAAATTTTGAAAACAAAAAATTCGCGGAAGCCGGACCGGCGGGACAATCAAGCTATACGCAGGTTGCAAGCGCGTCGGATTTTAAATATCCGCGAAACGCGGCGAATGGTCTTCAATGCGGCAAAGCGTATTTTGTGGAGAGCGGTGGCAATTCCACGTGTTTGGGCGAAAGTTGCGCTAACGGGAATATTTGCATCAATCAAGCAAACGAAGAAAACGCGCAAAATTATCAATGTGTTAACGCGATGTTGGGGGGAAAAATTTCCACTTTGGTTGATAACACAGGAAGCGACAATATAATAGATTGTATAAAATTGATTGCCGCGTGCGGTAATGGTGATTTGGAAGAAGTCGGCCAGACGCCGAATTGCAGCGACGCGACAGCCGGTTTGTCCGGCGCGATTCTTTCAGTCGGCGCGCTCGGTTTTTCGGATGTAAAAAACGGATATTATTATTTTCCTCGCGTTTCGCGAGACAGATTAGTCGCGAAGTGCGTTGGTAAAGATGGTTTAATGGGTCTTTATCTTGGCGCTGAAGTGGATGACCATGATGTAATTTTAGGAAGCTCTGTTTCCACGGCAGGCGAGGATGACTGGTTTTCCATTGGGCAAACCGCGCGTAATTCTCGTAGTTGCGATGTAAATTTGTCAAAAGTCATTTATAAGTTGAATTTTGACCAAGATCCGAGATGCGCGGCAAATGAGTGTACTTGCGCCGGTATGTCCTATGACCCGTATCTTGCGTCTTATATTGGTAATTCGGCTTTTCTTAATCATTTTATTTGGCCCGAAGATTTGGAAAATAATTATATATGCGACATCAACATAACGCGCGCGGAATTTCCAAGCGCGAACAACAGGACATATACGGTGCCCGCCGACACCTTGACTCGTTATCTTTATTATATTAACCCGTTGAATATAGCCCCACTCGTCAGGGACTCAATGGATGACACGACTGATTGTTTTGAAAATCAAAATATAATTTCAAGTGAAGAATAACATTTATCATTTCGCTCCCTTTACAAACTCTTCTTTTCATAGTACAATGTGGTACTTGCGTATTTTTAATTTTTTGCCATTATGGCGGAAAAACTCATCATAAAAGGGGCCAAGGTCCACAACCTTAAAAATGTAAGTGTCGTCATACCAAAAAATAAATTGGTGGTGATTACCGGTTTGTCCGGCTCCGGCAAATCGTCTTTGGCTTTTGACACAATTTACGCGGAAGGGCAGAGGCGCTATGCCGAGAGCTTATCTTCATACGCGCGACAATTCATGGATATTCAAGATAAGCCGGATGTTTCCAAAATTGAAGGCCTTTCTCCGACAATCGCGATTGACCAAAGATTGTCAACTCAAAACCCCCGTTCAACAGTTGGCACAGTGACGGAAATTTATGATTATCTTCGCCTTCTTTTCGCGCGCGCCGGAAAACAACATTGTCCTGATTGCGGAGAAGCGATGGAAACTCACACTTCCGGAGTTATCGCAGAAGAAGCGAAAAAGATATTTAAAAAATCAGGAGAAATTTTGATATTGTCTCCTGTGGCGCGCGATGAAAAAATCAATACAAAAATTCTTTTCAATCGCGTTGAAAAAACCGATTATGAATGGCTACGCGTCAATGGCAAGCTGTTGAAAATTAAAGAGTTGGAAAGTTTTAATTTTGACCTGAACAAGAAATATAAAGTTGAACTTTTGATTTGCAAAGTAAACAACGCCGTAAAACAAAACATAGCCAAAGCGGTTGACGAAGCGTTGGATTTATCAAACGGTCTGGCGATAATCGTAGCCGGCAAAGAAGAAAAGATTTTTTCCACATACGCTTTTTGTCCAAAGTGCGGAAAAATCGCGCCTGCTTTGGATATTCGTTCGTTCAGTTTTAACAGCCCATACGGCGCTTGCTCGCGTTGCACGGGCTTGGGAGTTGTGCAGGAAGCAGACCCCGACTTGGTGATTCCGAACAAAAAATTAACTTTGGCCGAGGGAGCCGTACAGCCGTGGGTAAGAATTACAGGCAGCCAGGTTTATTACCAAAAAGTTTTGAAAGCCGTTTCAGAAAAGCGCAATTTTTCTTTGGATATTCCGGTCGGAGAATTACCGGCTCCGGCGATAAAAATTATACTTTACGGAACAGGAAAGGATGCTTATGAAGTTGATGGCAAAAAAATAATTTTTGAAGGCGTTTTGCCGAATTTAACGCAAAGATATTTGGAAACCGATTCCGACTATGTCCGTAAGGAGATTGAAGAATATATGAGGGAAAGCGTGTGTCCTGTTTGCAAAGGCAGAAGATTGCGCCGCGAATCATTGGCCGTTAAATTAGGCGATTATAATATCGCGGACATTTCTGGAATGGAAATTACCGACAGCGTAAATGCTTTGCTGTCATCCAAAGCGAAGGCCGGAACAAAAACAAAAGCTATTTTTGAGTCAATTGTTAAAGAAGCCGTTATACGGTTGGAAAATTTGTCAAAAGTCGGGCTTGATTATTTAAGTTTGGACCGTTCGCTTACGACATTATCCCGCGGAGAAGCGGCGCGCGTTCGCCTTTCGGCTCAACTCTCAGCCGGTTTGAGCGGAGTAATTTATGTTTTGGACGAACCATCAGTCGGACTTCATCCGCGCGACACAGAGCGGTTAATCGCGACCTTAAAATCATTGCGCGATCTGGGCAACACTGTAATTGTCGTGGAACACGACGCGGCAATGACTAAGGCGGCCGATTATATAATTGATGTTGGTCCGGGAGCCGGAGTTTTTGGAGGAGAGATAGTCGCGGAAGGCGCATTGTCCGATATAAAAAAATCAAAAAAATCGCTTACCGGCGCGTATCTTTCCGAAAGAATAAAAATAGAGCCACCGGCTGAAAAAAATATATCAAAAAATAATAAAAGCATAAAAATTATAGACGCTAAAGCCTTTAATTTAAAAAATGTAACAGTAAGCATACCTCTTGGAAAATTGGTTTGTGTTTCCGGAGCTTCCGGTTCCGGCAAGTCAACATTAGTGATAGATGTTTTAGGTAAAGCGCTTGCGCGTCATTTTTATCGCGCTAAAGACGAACCAGGCGAACACAAAAAAATTGAAGGTTTTGAAAATATAGATAAAGTTATTACGATTGACCAAAGTCCGATTGGCAGAACGCCGCGTTCAAATCCTGCCACCTATACAGGCGTGTTCACTTTGATTCGCGATTTGTTCGCGTCTTTGTCAGAGGCGAAAATGCGTGGATATGATGCCGGAAAGTTCAGTTTCAATGTAAAGGGCGGAGGCCGTTGCGAGGCGTGCGCCGGCGAAGGATATATTCGCGTGCCGATGCAATTTTTGGCCGATGTGTTCGTTGAATGCGAACAATGCGGAGGCACAAGATATAATCAAGAAGCGCTGGAAATTCATTATCAATATAAAAATATAGCCGATGTTTTAAAAATGACGGTGGAAGAAGCGTATAAATTTTTTAATAACATTCCGCAAATATCCGACAAGTTGAATGTTTTGCGCGAAGTCGGATTGGGGTATATACAACTCGGACAGCCCGCCACCAATCTTTCCGGCGGAGAAGCCCAGCGCGTAAAATTATCCACTGAATTGTCCCGCGCCGCCACAGGCAACACGCTCTATATTTTGGATGAACCGACAACAGGGCTTCATTTTGAAGATGTTAAGCATCTTTTGGAAGTTTTATACAGGTTGGTCGCCAAAGGCAACACGGTGCTTTTAATTGAACATAATTTGGAAGTGATAAAATGCGCGGACTGGGTGATTGATATGGGACCTGAAGGCGGCAAACGCGGAGGAGAAGTTGTCGCTATCGGGTCTCCAAAAGATATAATGAAATCAAAAACGAGTTGGACAGGCAAATTTTTGAAAAAATCAGGATAAAATTGCGTTCGTGAATATTATGTTTGAGTTACAAAAAACCGCCCAGTCAAATGACCGGGCGGTTTTTTGTAAGTTATTTTGTTTTTGTTTCTTTCATTTTTCTTTTGAATTTCGGATCGCGCAAAAAGCCGAGATTGGCGCGTCTGGTTTTGAATTGACGCGCAATTTCTATTTTTGCAATTACCGGGGAATGAATCGGGAATATTTTTTCAACGCCTATGCCATCGGAAATTTTGCGCACAGTCATAGTCGCGCCGGCTTCCTTGCCGTGCCTAATTGAAATAACGGTTCCTTCAAAAATCTGAATACGTTCTTTTTTTTCGCCTTTGGCGTTTGTTTCTTTGATTTTTAAGTGTATTTTTACCACCATTCCCGGTTTAATCTGGGAATTTTCCGTTGTTTCGTTCATAAGTAAAGGTTTATTGAATAGTAGGTGCATTTTACTGTTTTTTGGTAATTTTGTCAAGGATGGCGGCGGATACTTCTTCCGCTGACGGCAAAGTGGTATCCAACACAAAATCATAATGCTTTGGGTCGGTATAATCAACTCCGTAATATTTTTGATATCTTAGCTTATCGCTTTCAACCCTTAGTTTTATTTTTTGCTCGGCTTCTTCTGGAGAAGCGATATATCCCTCGTCTTCGCGGTCTTTGCGATTTTGCAGGACGCGTTTTGCCGCAATCGCCTTGTCAGCAGTCAAAAATATTTTAAATGACTGCGGTATAAAATAAAAACTCATTCGTCCTTCAACCACGAAATTATCGTGCGTTTTCGCTAATTCGCGTTGGTAATCATCCGTTAATTTATCCGGCCAATTTTCTTTTTCTCCGATTTTGTTAAGTTCGTCAATCGTGATTCCTTTATCAATCGCGATTTTTCCTCGCAAGTCGCCGATTGACAGAAAGGTATACCCCAATTTTTTGGCGATGATTTTGCCTACCGAGCTTTTGCCCGAGCCGGGCGATCCGGATATTGTGATAATCATAATGAAACGCGTTAAAGATAGTTTAGAAATATTTCAGGGGTTTGAGATGAAAAAGTTTTTTCTTCCCCGTTAATATCAATAAAAGTGATGCGGCTTGAATGGAGCATCAGCCGTTCCACGGGAATTTTTTTATATTTTTTAATTTGATAAAGAGTGTCGCCAACCAACGGGTGTCCCAGCGCGAAAAGATGAACGCGAATTTGGTGGGTTCGTCCTGTGCGCGGAAATACTCTGATTAAAGAGCAATTATGGAATCTTTTAACAACCTCAAAATCAGTGGTTGACGGCTTGCCTTCGCCATCTTTCGGACGCGCTGCCATTTTTTCCCCGCCTTTAATGCGGCCAATTTGAAAATCAATCGTTCCGCAATCGGATTCTATTTTTCCATAGGCGAGAGCCAGATATTCTTTCGCGATTTTTTTATTTTGAAATTGTTTTTTTAAGTGTTCAAACATTTTTTGTTTGCGCGCCACGACTAAAATTCCAGAAGCGTCTTTGTCCAAACGATGCACGATGCCAGGGCGCGTTTCAGGGTCGTCGCCGACATTTTTTATTTCCGGATATTTTTTCAATAGAATTTTTGACACAGTGTTTTTTTCTTCCGCAGAAGTCGGATGGGTAAGCATGCCGGACGGTTTTTCTACCACGACATAATCCGGAGTTTCGGCGATGATTTTGATAACGGACGATTGACCTGCCTCGTCGGCAGGCAAGCTGCGGACGATTGACTTTTTACTTCTGGTCGCGGATGGTTGTTTAGGAAAATTTATTTTGTCATTTTCTTTTGTTTTTTCTCCTGTTTTTTTCGGTTCTTTTCCATTTAACAAAATTCGTCCGTCCAAAATCATTTTTTGCGCTTGCGAGCGAGTGATTTTCATTTCCTCGGACAAAAAAACATCAAGCCGTTTTCCGGCCGATTCACTGGTTATTTTTATTGTGGATTTAGAAAGCATATTCTGGTGCGCCAGGATGGACTTGAACCATCGACCCCCGCCTTATAAGGGCGATGCTCTAACCAACTGAGCTACTGGCGCGCAATCGCGACGCGAATTATGCGTTAATCGTAGCATTTTTCTTGTTTTTTTTCAAGTGTTTTGGATTGCCAAATGTTTTTTTTGCTGGTAAAATGATTTTATATGAAAGATTACAACAAAATTTTATTTCTCAAAATTAACGGTTTAATCGGTAAAAGCAAATGGCTGGACGCTTTTGGCGAAGCAGGAGCCGAATGGGTTATTTTAGGCATGGTTTTCTGGTATGTGAGCGGTGTTTTTGTGGTTCATTATCCGAATTTTCAATCCGCGTTTTCTGATATATTTTGGCTGGCGGCGGTTTGGATTTTTACTTTTTTGTTGAGTTTTTTTATAGGTTTTTTGGTGAAAGAACCGCGTCCGCGTTTGAAAATTCCTGAAAGCGAACAATTATTCAAACCGCTTAGCAATTGGAAATCTTTTCCATCAGACCACGCGTCTGCCGCGTTTCTTGTTTTTTTTATGGCTTTGATTTTTCATTTGCCTTTGGCGTGGGCGCTTTTGCCGATGGCTTTGTGGGTTGTGTGGGGCCGCGTGTATGCCGGATTGCACTATCCTTTTGACATAATCGGCGGCGCGGTTTTAGCGGCTTTGACTGTGACGATTTTTTACATTTGTATTTTATTTCCATTTTGGAGTTCCAGGATATTGGGATAATTTTGATATATTTTTCGTTATGAACGCGATAATACTCTGCGGAGGACTTTCCACCCGTTTGGGCGAAATAACCAAAAGCGCGCCAAAAGTTTTGCTTGATATAAAAGGCAAGACGGTTTTGGATTGGCAGTTGGAAAAGTTGCGCGAGTTTGGAATTAAAGAAGTTGTATTGGCGGCCGGACATTTGTCAGACATTTTAAAAAAAGAAGTCGGCGCGAATAGAAACGGAATAAAAATCATTTACGCGGTTGAAAAAGAAAAATTGGGCACTGGCGGAGCGATAAAATTCGCTTGGAATAATTTTGTTTCGCGCCCCGAAGAGCCGGTTGTGATTTTAAACGGCGACATTTTGGCAAAAGCCAAACTTTCCGATATGGCAGGATGTTTGCGTCCCGAAAGCGAGGGGGAGATATTGGGCTCAAAAGTGGAAGACGCGTCGCCTTACGGAACATTGAAATTTGACGCGAACCGACATTTGTTGAGTTTTAAAGAAAAAGAAGGAAAAAAACAAGCAGGACATATCAACGGCGGCATTTATATTTTTACTTCCGCGGTAAAAAAATATTTTCCAAAACAAAACGCTTTCAGCGTTGAATATGACGTTTTTCCAAAAATGAAAAATTTGGATGTTTATCCGTCAGATGACGGGTGGGTGGATATAGGAGTTCCCGAAAGGTTGGGATGGGCTAGAAAATTTTGGGATTAACGATTAGCGGTAATTAAATTTATGTCTTTAAATAAAAAAGCGCTCGCAGTTTCTTTTTTGTTTTTAATCGTTGCGTTAACGGCGGGATTTTTTTATTACAAAGAAACACGCGAATGCCGATTGCCTGTTCCGCGAGAAGAAATAAACATCACAATTATTCCGGGATGGAATTTAAGACAAATCGCGGATGACTGGGTAAAAAAAGGAATTGTGAAAAATTCGGATGAGTTTTATTTTTATCTTGGAAGGCCGGCATACGATTACGCGCGGTTCGGCGAAAAATCGCCGACCACGACTTTGGAAAGCGATCCAGATTTCTCGTATCTTTTCAAAGATAAACCGTCGGCTGTTTCATTTGAAGGATATTTATTTCCCGACACATACAGAATTTACGCTGATGCTTCGGTTGAAGAAATTATTTTAAAAATTTTTGATAATTTAAATAAAAAAATAACTCCTGAAATACGCGCGGAAATAAGCCGGCAGGACAAAAGTTTTTTTGAAATTTTAATTATGGCGTCTTTGTTGGAAAAAGAAGCAAACACGCAGAAAGATATGGCCGCGGTATCTGATATTTTTTGGCGCAGGTTGAAAAAAAATTGGGCATTGCAGTCGTGCGCCAGCGTTAATTATATCACCGGTAAAAACGACCCGGGCGTTTCGGCAAAAGACAAAGCGATTGACTCTTTTTTTAACACTTATGAATACACGGGTTTGCCTCTCGGACCCATCGGAAATCCCGGAATGGACGCGATAAAAGCGGCTGTTTATCCGCAAAAAAACGATTTTTGGTATTTTATGACAGGCGATGACGGCAAAATGAGGTATGCTAAAACATTGGAGGAACATACGCGAAATGTTAATAAATATCTGAAGTAGCATTTGACACATTTTAACGGCGCTGATAACTTAAACTTATAAGGAGTTGTTTCGTTTTTTGACAATTTTAGTTTATTTTTCAAAGTATTTTATGTAGGGGGAATGGAGGATATATAAAATGCGCAGAAAAGAATTAAAAAGTTTTTTTGTTTTTATTTTAACTCTTTTTGTTTTTTTTAGCTGTTCTTCTGAATCTGAAAAAAATTTAAAAAGCAAAAGAGCAAATAAGGCAGCATCAGTTCCTATAGTTGTTTCGTGGAACATAACGCAAAGTTTGGAGTTTGATTTAAACGCCACAGATTCGTATACGGTTAATATTGATGAAAACCAATATTATGTTTCAAATCTTAATAACAGAATAATTCAGGACGAGATTATTAAGGGTGGCGGTTCCGGAGAGGTTTTGACCAGCGACGGCTTCATTCTTACCTGTTACCATGTGGTTGATGATTCTTTCGGCGCACCGGATATCAAGGTAATAATAAGAAACGGAAGAAATGAAAAAAATGGTTTTGAGCTTTCGGCTCGGTTGGTTACCTTTGACGAAGGTAATGACTTGGCGGTAATTAAAGTGGATGCCTATTTTCCAGAACACATTGTAATCGGTAGTAGGACCGAAGTAATAGAGACATATCCTGTATATAATTGGGGATATCCTCTTGGGGATTTATCAATAGATGGGGTAGGGTTGGCCTACACCCAGGGATATATTGATAAAGAAAAGGCTTATATCGGCGGAAATTTGTCAAAAAGAAATCTGCCAAGGTTGCTGGTATCAACAAGGTCTGTCCCCGGAGTTTCCGGGTCACCACTGTTTTCTAATGAGTCGCATCATTTTCTTGGGGTGACACAGGGTATAATTGCAGAGTTTATTTTTGGGCCGATAGTTTCCGGCCCTGTTAACACAATAATTATACCCGTGGACCAGGTTGATCTCTTTTTAGATCAGAGAAATATACCGCACAGTCATTTTTAACAGTTATTTTTAATAACTAAAAATAATTTGAAAAATAAAGAAACTGAGATATTTTGACCCGCTTATAATTTATCTTTTTGTAAAAGAGATAAAGGGCGGGTTTTTTGTTTTATCCTTGACAAATTCCGTGTAGTTGATAAGGTAAAAAAAGGTCTTTGAAAACCGAGGAGAGAGAAAATGAAAAAAACATTTTTAGTATTATTAATCGCCTTTTTATTTTTCGGCTGTTTCGCGACACAACAAAGAAACGAGTTGTCTGTGTTGCCGATAAATGTTTCAGGAAGCGATTCGGATTACAACATATTATCAGAAGGAGGAATAAACGGAGAATTTTTGGGAATAATTGTTGAGGGGAATAAAACGCTAAGCGGTTCGGGTGTTGTTATCAACAGACACGGGTTGATTTTGACTTGTTATTCGCTTGTTGGCGGTAAGAAAAGCGGTAATAGTATAAAAGTTTTTACCGTAAAAGGAATCTTGGCAGGAAAGGTGATAGTCGCGGATTCGCAGAACGACCTTGCTGTTGTTAAAGTAAATTATGAATTTAACACAGAAGCGTTTTTGGGCGACACGGACAATATCGCTATTAAAAGAGGAGCAGAGATATATTTTTTGGGATATCCTGGCGGCATAGATAAAGCCGTCGGCTTAATTTATCGCCGAGGACAAATCGGCGGAGTCCATTATAAAAATTCTTTTTTCAGCAAACAGGAAAGGTTTATAGTTCCGCTGGACAGCGGCTGGGGGGTCGCCGGTTCTGGAATTTACAAATTGATGGATGGAAGGATGCTTGGGTTAGTACAAGGCGGAAACGAAATGGGACTTGTAGTAATCCCAGTAAGACAAATTAGAGAATTTTTGGATAGGCATAATATTATATACGACTCTCGCCAAACAAGAGTCGTAAAAATGGAAAGAACAAAATCACGGTAAGAACTCAGCCAAAGGCTGGCATGTCCACCAAAGGCGGACAAGTCCTCCAAAGGCGGACAAGGGAGAATAAAAAATGGAAAGATTAAAAAATATTTTTATTTGCGCATTCTATCTCTTGTCTTTTATAGTGTTAATTATTGTTGTTACTGAAGCGATAAAAGTTTATGAAAGTTATAACACCGAACAGGTGTTAGATAATAATAAAAAGTCTACAGTGTTTATTAATGTCAAAATATCGGACAATAATTTGAATCTAGTTGTTTCCGGGTCAGGAGTAATTATAAGTAAAAACGGGTTAATTCTCACTTGCAATCATGTGGTTGCTAAAAGACCAGGTGAAAAAATAGAAATTGCAGTGATTACGAAAACAGGCGTTAATAACACCGGAAAAACGTATAATGCTCAAATCGTGGCCGCAGACTCTGACTACGATTTGGCGGTGCTTAAAATTAAAGGAGTGTTTAAAAATTTTGCCAGAGTTTCTGATACCATGCCGAAAATTGGCGACGACATTTATCTTTGGTCGTTTCCGTTGGGGGATATTATGGTTGGTGGAATGGGATTGATGTTTGAAAGAGGATATTTATTACAAGAGTATTATGTTATTAACGAAGAAGGGAAAACAAGCAAGATTCCCAATATGATATCCTCGCTTAGTATTCTACCGGGATCCAGCGGAGGAGGAATATTTTTTAAAGAAACAGGAGAATTAGCCGCTTTGGCATCGGGATTCATCCCTTCTTTTTATGAGGATTATAAAACAAAGATAAACTTGTATAATGTAAAAGGACTGGGGATCAGTATAAGGTATATTATCAGATTTCTTGAAGAAAACAATATAATTTTGGAATAATAATATCAGCCGTCTTTTTGGCGGCTTTTTTAGTATGTGTTTTTTTGCTATTGACACGGTTTGGCTATTTATAATAAGGTAAATATAAAGGTCTTTGACAATAAAATGAAACGGCCTCCAACCGTTTAGGAGGATATAAAAAATGGTGGAGAAAAAGTTTAAAGGTATTAAGTTTTTATTTCTTTTCATCATAGCAATTTTTTGTTTGTCGTGCGGCGGGCATACAAACACAGGAAGAACAAGCGTCGTCGCAAATATGGACAAGATTTTGAAGCAGGCTGGATATTTAAACTCAGCCAAAGCCGATCTTGATGATATTGCTGACCCGATTTTATTGAATAACGCCAAAGCGTCCGTGTTGATTGGCGTAAGCACCGGTTCCGGTGTTGTGATAAATCACCGGAAAGGATTAATAATTACTTGTTACCACGTTGTTGATGGTTTGTCTAAAAACGAGTTGAATATAATTTTCAGGCGCGGAGATAAAATTTTCATTTATAGAGCAAGAATTCTTCGCGCGAACGGAGAAAATGATCTGGCTTTGTTACAGATTGTGGATCAACGAGAATTTCGCCGTTCAGGGTTGGACGGTTCCGTGAGGTTGGGAGAAAGAAGCCAAATAAAAATTGGGGAAATGGCTTACAATTTAGGATATCCCCATGCGTTTTCGTCAAGGGGATTCGGGTTGTCTTATAATGTCGCCCATATATCAAGGACTGATTTTAGAAATTACAGATATATGGACGCGTTGAATATCTCAAAAAATCAACCATCCAGAGTGTTGCTTGACTTACATCCGCTTGGCGGAGTAAGTGGAAGCGGCGTTTATGCCGAGGATGGAAGATTAATAGGGTTGGTACAGGGCAGAACAGATGGTCCGTTCGGAATTGTAATTCCGATTGACCAGATCAGAAGATTTTTGATGGGAATTGATTTTTTTGAATAAAAAAATTTACAAATTCGTCTTCTGTACGCGGAAGACGAGGAGGAATAAAATGGTAAAAAAAGTTTTAGTTCTTTTTGGTTTAATATTTTTATTTTCCAGCATTTCCCATGGTTGGGAGAGATTTAATAGAAATAAAAACGTATCTGTTTCAATTGGAGTAATGGAGATAATTCGGGTATGGGAGTATAAAATCGGGGAAATAACTTTCGGGCCAAACGGGTTGGAGATTTCCAAAGTAAAAACCGGAAAGACAAGAGAGAAACTTTCCGGCGGTAGCGGTTCCGGAACTGTAATATCTCGGGATGGATTGATTTTAACTTGCGACCACGTAATAAACGATGTTGATCCTGGTATAATTTCCCGCAGGAATAAAAGCATAACTGTTAGAGTGGATATAAACGGAGCGTCTAAAACTTACAAGGCCGAAGTTGTCGCGAGCGATCCATTGAACGATATCGCTATTATAAAAATAAATAGGTCATTTAAAAGCCCGGCTCGTTTGGGACAAAAAAACCAAATTAAACAGGGGGCTTGGTTCTACAATTGGGGATACCCGTTGGCAAACCTGGTCTCTCCTGGTAGAGGGATAACATATAATTCGGGGTACATCAGAAATATATCTTATAAAATTCTTTCTTATAATTCCCCACGGGTGTTAAGCTCAATGCAGGCAATCGGAGGTATGAGCGGCAGCTCTGTTTTTGGGCATGATGGAAAGATAATCGGAATGGTGGAAGCAGGAATATTATCTAATTATTCATACTTCGATTCTGTATTTATTCCTATCGACCAGATAAGAGCAGTAATAAAAAGAAATAAAATAAGGTTAAGATAAAATTACAACCTTCAAGCCGTGTCTTGGAGGTTTTTTAATTTATGTTATAATACGCGAGTATGATGACTTCTGATTTTGATTACAATTTGCCAAAGGAATTTATCGCGCAGTCGCCGATGGAGCCGCGCGATTGTTCGCGTTTAATGGTTGTTGATAAAGATATAAAAAAAATTGAACACCGCAATTTTTACGATATCGCGGATTATTTACAATTGGGCGATCTTTTGGTTTGGAATAATTCAAAAGTTTTTAAAGCGAGATTGACCGGAAAAATAGCGTTGGATAAAAATTCATCAGGGTTGAAAGAAAATATCAGAACGACAGGTAAAATCTTAAACGTTTCCGCGCCGGTGGAGATATTTCTTTTGCGTCCGGCGGAGAATTTCGGGGTTTGGCGCGTTTTGGCTAAACCTGCTAAAAAATTGCGTTTGGGAATGAAAGTAAAATTTGCGGATGATTTTGAAGCAGAGGTGATTTTTAAAAATGAAGACGGAACCGTGCTTATGCAATTCAATGAAGATGATTTGTCAGTGCGCGCGAAAGCGAACAAATACGGCGAAGTTCCATTGCCTCCGTATATAAAAAATAAAGTGGAATCGGATTTGAAATACCAGACGGTTTACGCGAAACAAGAGGGCTCGGTGGCGGCGCCGACAGCTGGATTTCATTTTACGTCTGAATTGATTGAAAAAATAAAAAACAAAGGCGTTGAATTTGCGGAAGTGACTTTGCATGTCGGACTCGGCACTTTTCAACCGGTTAAAACTGAAAAATTGGAAGAGCATAAAATGCATAGCGAATGGGTTGAAATTGCAGCTAAAAACGCGGATTTGATAAATCAAGCCAAAGCCGATGGCAGGCGAGTCATTGCTGTCGGGACAACCACGGTGAGAGTTCTTGAGGGTATGTCGCAAAAATTTCCAATTTTACAACCATTCTCCGGCGACATCAATATCTTTATCGTTCCGGGTTTTAAATTCAAAATTATTGACGCTTTAATCACAAATTTTCATTTGCCAAAATCAACTCTTTTGATGCTGGTATGCGCTTTCGCGGGCGACAGGGAATTTATTTTGAAATGTTATGAAGAAGCCAAAATAGAAAAATACAGATTTTATTCTTTCGGCGACGCGATGATGGTAAAATAAAAAACCGTCCCGACTTAGTCGGGACGGTTTTTTATTTATAAATTTTTTTGGACAGAGATTCCTCTCTATCGTTCGGAATGACAGGCGGAATTATTCCACTATCACGCCCATCTGCTTGGCGGTGCCTTCAACCATTCTCATCGCCGATTCAACCGTGTCGCAGTTCAGGTCGGGCATTTTCTTTTCCGCTATTTGGCGAACCTGCGCCCTGGTAATTTTGCCGACTTTTTCCTGCAACGGTTTGCCGGAACCTTTTTGTATGCCTGCGGCTTTTTTAATCAATTCTGGCACTGGCGGAGTTTTCATTATAAATGAAAAACTGCGGTCTTCGTAAATTGAAATAACGACAGGCACGACCTCGCCTTTTTTGTCTTGCGTTTTGTCGTTGAATTCTTTGCAAAAACCTTGGATATTCACCCCGTGCTGACCCAAAGCAGGGCCGATTGGAGGCGCCGGGTTGGCGGCTCCGCCTTGAATTTGCAATTTAACTTGCGTCAACATTTTTTTTGCCATAGGATTGTATAATAGACAAATATAAAATTTTAATAAAGATTGAGAAGCTGCCAATATGCCAATCTTTATTTTTTTTGATTAAATTTTTTTAATTTGCAACGCGTCAAGTTCCACCGGTGTTTCGCGTCCGAACATTGTTACCAACACTTTTACTTTTCCGCGTTCCTCGTCAACATTGCTTACTTTGCCTTCAAAATTTTTGAACGGTCCGTCAACAATACGCACAGCGTCGTCAATACTCACATCAATCGTATGTTGCGGTTCGTTTTCCGCGACTCGTTTCATAAGCGCGTCAATCTCTTTTTGGTCAATTGGAGTCGGGGTGGTGCCGGAACCGACAAAGCCGGTGACATTCGGAGTGTTGCGAACGACATACCAAGAATCGTCGGTCACTATCATTTCAACCAAAGCATAGCCCGGAAATATTTTTTCTTCCGCGGTCGTTCGTTTTCCGTTTTTAATTTTTATCTTTTTTTCTTTCGGCACGAGCACGTTGAAAATTTTATCTTGCATTCCGAAAGATTCAACGCGTTGTTCCAAATTGTGCTTTACATTTTCTTCATATCCGCTGTAAGTGTGCAGCACATACCATCTCCTGCCGAGGTTTAATGTTTGTTTAGCCATATTTTAATTTTAATTCGTTTTTTACTTTTATGCTATTTTAATCCGAAAAGTATTCCCAAGTTTAAACTATAATCCAAAATACCGAAAAAAGCCGCCATTCCAACGCTTAAGCCGATTACCATTAAGCTGTAATTAATCGTTTGTTTTTTTGTCGGCCAAGTGACTTTTTTCATTTCGGCGTAAGAACCGATAAAGTAGTTTTTCATTGAATCTACGACACTCATATTTATGCTTTTAAGTTTTTTAAAACAGCCTCTCGGCTGTCTTAAATATAATACACCAATGGAGAAAATAAGTCAAGGGTCGCTTTTAGTTGTTTTTGAAATTTTTATGGCGAGTTTATATATCCAAATTCTGCACGTTTTTCGCGTAGGTTTGTATGAATTTTTTTCGCGGTTCAACTTCGTCGCCCATCAATGTTTCAAAGATTTCATTTGCCGCTTCCGCGTCTTCTACCATAACTTTTTTCATCATGCGCGTCTGAGGGTCCATAGTTGTTTCCCAAAGCTGTTGAGGGTTCATTTCGCCCAAACCTTTGTATCGTTGGATGCCGATTTTAATTCCGTTTATAACAATCGCTTGCGTTTCGTTTTCTTCGGAAGCGGGTTCTTCTGACGCGACAGTATCCGCGGCCGGTTCGGTTTTTTCTTTTTTATTTTTAGGCGAATTTTTTCCCGATTTTTCAGAATTTTTTTGCAGTTCATTTATGATTTTTTCTTTTTCTTCCTCGCCAAAAGCGTATTTCACTTCTTTTCCGAATTTTATTCCAAAAAGAGGCGGCTGTGCGATAAAGATATGCCCGTTGGCTATCAAATCCGGAAAATAACGGTAAAAGAAAGTTAAAAGCAAAGTTCTGATATGCGCTCCGTCAACATCCGCATCAGTCATAATTATAATGCGGTGATAACGTAATTTGGAAATATCAAATTGTTCGCCTATGTTTGTCCCCATAGCGATGATTAAAGATTTCAATTCATTGTTTACTAGAATTTTATCCAATCGCGCTCTCTCCACATTTAAAACTTTTCCTCGCAAGGGGAGTATCGCTTGATGTTCGCGATTGCGTCCTTGTTTGGCTGAACCGCCGGCCGAGTCGCCCTCAACGATAAAAAGTTCCGATTCCTCGGCGCGTCTGCTGCTGCAATCAGCCAGTTTTCCGGGTAAAGTGAATCCTTCCAAAGCGCCTTTGCGTAAAATCGCGTCACGGGCGATTTTAGCGGCGTTGCGAGCTTTGGCGGCGAGAAAACACTTGCTGATAATTCCCTCAGCGTCTTTTGGATGCTCTTCCAAAAAGATTAAAAAGTTTTCATTCATCACGGCTTCCACGGCTGTTTTGACTTCCGTGTTTCCGAGTTTGGCTTTTGTCTGCCCCTCAAATTGCGGATCCTTAACTTTTACTGAAATTATGACATTAAGCCCCTCGCGCACATCTTCGCCGGTAAGATTTCCATCTTTTTCTTTAAGCATGTTTTTGTTTCTCGCGTAAGTGTTCAAACTACGCGTAAGAGCCGTACGAAAACCGGCTACATGAGTTCCGCCTTCGGGGTTATAGATATTGTTCGTAAAAGCAAAAAGAGTTTCAGTATATTCGTCCGCGTATTGCAAAGCTATTTCCACGTTCACTTCATCGGATTCTTTTTCTACATAAAAAATATTTTCATTTAAAATTGTTTTATTGTTTTGATTAAGGTGTCGGATATATGACGCGATGCCTCCTTCAAAATAAAATTGATAGACTGGATTTGGAAAAGGCACGGATGTTTTGTCTTCTTTTTTTTCTTCTTCCGATCTCTCGTCGCGTATCACCATTTTTATACCCTTGCTTAAATACGATTGTTGCCGCAAATGGTCAATAATCGTTTTCCATTCAAAAGCGAGGGTCTCAAAAATAGTGTCATCAGGACGGAATAAAATAGTGGTGCCGGTGTCTTTGCAATTTCCGATGACATGGACTTTTTTGACCGGAATGCCTCCATTTTTATATTCTTGAATCCAAATTTTTCCATCGCGATGTACTTCGGCGCGGGTATAAGAAGAGAGGGCGTTGACCACTGAAACGCCAACGCCGTGCAAACCGCCGGAAACCTTGTATCCGCCGTCGCCGAATTTTCCTCCGGCGTGCAATTTTGTCATTACGACTTCCAACGCGCTAATTTTTTGTTGGGGATGAATATCAACCGGAATGCCGCGTCCGTTGTCCGTCACTTTTACCATATGGTCTGGCATAAGAGTCATGGTAATCGTGTTGCAGTATCCTGCCATGGCTTCATCTATTGAGTTATCCACCACTTCCCAAACAAGATGATGCAAGCCCACAGGACCGGTTGAGCCGATATACATTCCGGGTCTGCGCCTTACGGCTTCAAGCCCTTCCAAAACAGTAATGTTTTTTGCCGTATAGCCAACAGTTGACTTTGGGTCGCGGCTTTCTGTTTTTGAAATTTTATTTGTGATTCTCGGTTTTTTTATTTCTTCTTCCTTTTCTTCTTTCGGTTTGGAATTCGCGATTTGTAATTTAGAGCTTTTGGTTATTCCTCCTTTTTGTCTTGTAATAGGCATAATTTAAAATTCTTTATAGCTGGTTTAATTAACAAATTATAACATACAACGAATTCATTTTACCATAAACTGGGGGCGGAGAGCAAGTTCGGACGAGGTGTAAAAGCACGGTTTTAAAAAGATTTTTTTAGTGGTATAATATAAATGATGATTTTGACTTTTTTTATGCTTAATTTTTATAATCAATCAAACGGCAACGGCGATAATTTTGTTTCCGGCAACGGAAAAAACGGAAAGGTTAAATCTTCGGATATAAACAAATATACGGACCCGACCGGAGAATTCGGAGCGAAAGAATTCAAGAGGGCTGTTTGGTATGTAAAAAATAAAGTTTTATTGCACAAGATTTTTATCAGCTGTCTTGTTGGAATTTGCGCGATTTTTTGGCTTTTCAGTTTGTGGCAGTGGGGTGATTATTTGATTTTCGGAATCGCGAGCGACGAACGGCTTTATAACGAACTTGCTATGCCTGTTGATTACACGGTTATACATTCAAAATATTCTCCGCAGCCGATACAAATTTTAGGCACTGATATTTTTGCGAGCGGCGCCAACAAATATGACATCGTTTCCGAACTCGCGAATCCAAATGAAAGATTTTTAGTCAGCTTTGATTATTATTTTGTCGTAGGCGCGGAAAAAACGAAAGCGCAAAAAGGATTTTTATTGCCTGGTGAAAATAGGCCGGCGGCTTTTCGCGGTTTTCTTTCATATCCGCCGCAAGCCGGTTTAGTGATAGAAAATTTGGTTTGGGAAAGAATTTCACCGCATTCTGTTCCAAAAGTTAAGATATGGCAGGACGCTCGTTTGAATTTTTCCGCGAGCGATTTCAGTTTTACAAAATCATTCGGAACCGACGGGGCCGCGGCTGATATCATAAAATTCAAATTGACAAACAGCAGCGCTTACGGATATAAAGAACCCGACTTTTATGTCGGGCTTTTTCAGAACGGAAGCATGGTCGGACTTTTGTCTTTGCATTTGAGCGATTTTAAGTCGTTGGAAACGCGTGATATTGACACACGCAATTACGCGTCCGGACTTAGCGCGACTGACATAAAAATTTTTCCGTTGATAAATATTTATGATGAATCCGTATATATGGAGCCGCCAAAATGAAGGAAAAGTTTTAAAAACGTTCATTTCGCGAATTGTAAATATTGTAAATTACGAAGATGATTTATGTTTTCTTTCGGGAAGTTTTCCACCAGAAGTTTTGATTGGCCGCTTTTTTTGACGGCAGTTTTGCTTACCGTGGTTGGGATATTGGCAATCTACAGCGTTGATTTGTCGCGCGGTTTCGGTTTGGAGCTTGTTAAAAAACAATTAATCGCCTTATCCATTGGTGTGGCGATTCTATTTTTTTTAAGCATATCGCGTTACACTTTTTTTCGTTTTTCCGCCAAGTGGTGGTATTTTTTTTCTTTGATTTTATTGGTCGCGGTTTTATTTTTCGGCAAAACCATTCGCGGCACCACTGGCTGGTTTGATTTTGGCTGGTTTTCTTTTCAGCCGGTTGAATTTGCCAAAGTAGGCGTTATTTTGCTCTTGGCTTTCATAGTTTCTCGGTTCGGCCGTCGTTTTGAAAAACCGGTTTTTTTTCTAGGTGTTTGTTTTTTTGTGTTTTTGATAATAGGTTTGGTTATGATTCAGCCGGATTTGGGCTCCGCCATACTCATCGGCATTTTGCTTTTCGGTATTTTATGGCTCGTAGGCACGCCAAAGATTTTTTTAGCCGCCCTGGCGATATTTGTGTGTTTGGCGGGAACAATAAGTTGGAAGTATGTTTTACAAGATTATCAGCGCGACCGGCTTATAACATTTTTAAATCCTAGCCAAGATCCTCTCGGAGTCGGATATAATTTGAACCAGTCAATCATCGCTTTGGGTTCGGGAAAATTTTTAGGACGCGGTCTTGGGTTCGGTTCGCAAAGCCAGCTGCGTTTTTTGCCTGAAGCGCAAACCGATTTTATTTTTTCAGTTATCGGAGAAGAGTTGGGATGGATAGGCGTTGCTGCGATTTTGATTTTATACGCGATTATTTTTTGGCGGCTGTTTTTGATTATTCGCAGAGCGAATGATGATTTTATTTCAGTGGCAGTAAGCGGAGTTTTAATTTTGTTTTTCAGCCAGTTTTTTATAAATTTGGGAGCGGCCAGCGGGCTTTTACCCATTACCGGCGTCACTTTGCCGTTCGTGAGTTATGGCGGGTCATCCCTTATAATAAATTTTTTGCTTATAGGAATGGTGGAAAGCATGGTCGCTAAGAAATATTAAATCTTGACAGAAAATAAAATTTAATATAGTATAAGGCTACTTTTATATGTTGGTTAAAAAGCCACAATCCGAACCTTGGCGAGAGGCATTGAAGTTCATGAACAAATGTCCCATTTGCGGATTTGATCATGGGTCTTCTTCTGCTAAAGTTTTCAATAAAGAAAAAAACGCGAATTTGGTCCATATAACCTGCGCGCGATGCGAGAGCGCTTTTATAGCGATGATAGTGTCGGCGGGGCAGGGATTAAGTTCAGTCGGTATGGTGACGGACTTAAGTTTTGAAGACGCGAAACGTCTTTATGAAAGCGATTCGGTCGCTTTGGACGAAATTATAGAAGCGCATAAGGTTTTGGAAAAGGACGGTTTAGCCTGTTTGTTAAGCAAATAATCTTTTAATATGATTTATAAAATATCGGCGGTTTCGCGCGAAGAAAAAAGAGGAGAAAAAGTTAGAAAAGAAGGAAAAATTCCGGCTATCGTTTATGGAGTCGGCGGAAAATCCATTTCTTTATCTTTGGAAAAAACGGAGTTTCTTAAAATTTTCAGTTTGACCGGCGAAGCGAGTTTGATTGATTTATCTGTTGACGGAGCTGACGGAGGAAAGGTGTTGGTGCAGGATATTCAGAGAGATCCGGTGACCGACCGTATTATTCACGTTGATTTGCGCCGTATTGATATGGATAAACCGTTGACCGCCATGGTCGCTTTGCGTTTTATAAATGAAGCGCCGGTTATTAAAGAAAAAGGCGGCATATTGGTTCATAATGTGGAGCAAGTTGAAGTAAAATGTTTGCCGAAGGACCTTGTTTCTCACATTGAAATTGATTTATCAGCGCTCAAAGCATACAGCGATATTATCAGAGTTGAAAATTTGAAATTGCCGGCGGGAGTTGAAGTTTTGAATCCGCGCGCCGGAATTATTCTCGTAAAAGCCGTTCCGGCTTTGAGCGAGGAAGAAATAAAGAAGATGGAAGAACAAAACAAAGAAGCTGATGTTTCAAAGATTGAAACAGCCGGAAAGAAGAAAGAAGAAGAGACCGTTGAAGGTGAAGCCGAAGGAGTAAAAGAAAAGAAAGAAGAAGAGAAAAAATAATTAGAATAAAAAAATCCGTCTCGTCTTTTTCGGGACGGATTTTGTGTTATAATAAGTATGTATGTTTAAAAGAATTTTTATTTTATTCGTTTTAGCCGCCGGAATTATCGGGTGTTTTGGAATTTATTTGCTTTATAATCACTTTACCGAGACATTAAAAGAAAATAAATTGAACGAAGCGTCTGCTTCCACGCAAAAATCATTCATTTATTTCAGCCGGCTTGATGGAACCGGAGTTGAGAAAAAAGAAGAAGAAACACCGAGAGTGGTCGGTTTAATGATAGACAATCATAATGTCGCTAGACCGCAAACAGGCCTGGCTGAAGCGAGAGTGGTGTACGAGGCGATGGCCGAAGGCGGTATTACCCGTTTTTTGGCTTTGTTTGCCGATGGCGATGAAGTGGAAAAAATCGGGCCGGTTAGGAGCGCGCGTCCGTATTATTTGGATTGGTTGTCTGAATATGGCGACGCGCTTTATATGCATTGCGGAGGTTCGCCTGACGCTTTAAAGCGGATTAAGGAACAAAAAATTTTTGATGCCAATGAGTTTTATTGGGGAGATTTTTATTGGCGCGAAAAAAACCAAACAGCGCCGCACAATATTTACACGCGAAGTGAAAATTGGAAAAAAATTTGGGAAAATTACGGGGATGAAAAAGACGGACAGTCGTGGGACGGTTGGAAATTCGGAAGCGATTTTTCGGGCGGAGAAAAAATAAAAGCGGTTAAAATAAAATATTTTCCCGATTACGAAGTAGAGTGGAAATACAACGAAACAAGCGAAAAGTTTGAACGTTTTATAAACGGGCAAGAACATTGGGTGAGCGGAGGCGATTTTATTCAATCTGACGATGTGATAATACAATACGCGCAGACTGAGATTTTAGACGAAGAGGGGAGGAGGGAAATAAAAAATTTGGCCGGAGGCGAAGCGCGCGTTTTGAGAAACGGAGAAATCATAAAAGGAACTTGGAAAAAAGAAAGCACTAAAACGCGCACGAGATTCTACAATCAAAATAATGAAGAAATAATTTTAACTCCCGGGCGGATTTGGGTTGAAGTCGTTCCCACCGAGTTGATTTTGGAAATCACAAAATAAGTTTTGTAAATTTTCAATCCAAAGTTGCGATTACTATTCTGTCCAGACCGGCAAGGTCTTTTTTTATTTCAACATTCGCTCGCGGAAGATATTTTTTTATCAAAGTTTTCATTTCGTCTGTTTGTTTCGGGTCTATTTCCATTATTATGTGGAATGCGATTCGCGGTTCGTTGTCCGTTGTTTTTTGTCCATCGTCCGCGGCTTGCCTGCCGGCGAGATATGTCCATCGTCCAATTTGTTTCAACAATTTTTCATACAAAGCTAATCCGTTTTTGTTATCCGCCACAAGCGCTTTTTTCGGTTCGCGTTTGATTGATGGCTCTTTATCAAATTGTTTCCGAGTTAAATATGGCAAATTGGCCGTTATGATTAAAGATGAAAAATTGGAAGAGATAGAAGAAATAAACGGGTGTTTTTTAATTATTGGTTTTAATAAGTCGCCTTTAAACAGTTGTATTTTTATTTTATGCTCGCGAGCGTTTTTGTCTGCGACACGCAGGGCGACGCGAGAAATATCCGTGGCATAAATTGTTAAATTTTTTTGTCGCCAATTCTTTTTTTGTTTTAATGTTTTGGCGATTGAAATCGGGATACAACCGCTACCGGTTCCCACATCAATCATTAAAGCGTTTTTATCTGAAGTTGAAAGTTTTTTGTTTGCTTCCTCAACCATCAATTCGGTTTCCGGACGCGGAATCAGGACGTTTTTATTGACATAAAAATCAAGCCCGAAAAATTCTTTTTGACGCGTGATATAAGCGACCGGATATCCGCGCCGGCGCAGAAATAAAAAATACGCCAATTTTAACCGTTCAATAATTTTTAATTTATATTCCGGATGAATAAGTAAAAATTCGCGAGGTTTTTTTAGCGCGCAGGCGGATAAAATTTCAAAATCAAGCCGGTCAATGTCGCTGTTTTTTTTTCGCGGGACGAAAATTTTTTTCATTGCGTTGTTTTTAAAAACAAAACATCAGACGCTGTTTTGTTTGCGTTCAAAATTTTCCAAAGCGGATATTATCGGCCCGATGTCGCCCTCCATTATCATTTTGATGTTGTTCCAATTTTCTGGAATTCTGTGGTCGGTGATTCTGTCCTGCGGAAAATTGTAAGTGCGTATTTTTTCGCTTCTGTCGCCGGTGCCGATTTGCGATAGCCGTTTTTCTTTGAGTTCTTTTTCTTTTTTTTCTCTTTCCGCTTCATAAAGCCGCGCGCGGAGCACAGACATTGCTTTTTCTCTATTGGCCAGTTGCGAGCGTTCGTCTTGGCATTGAACAATCGTGTTTGTCGGAACATGGATTATACGCACGGCGGAATATGTTGTATTTACGCTTTGTCCTCCGTGTCCTCCGGCGCAAAAAGTGTCAATGCGCAAATCTTTCGGGTCTATTTTAAACTCAGTTTCTTCAATCTCCGGAAGAACCGCGACAGTGACAGTGGAAGTGTGCACGCGCCCTGATTTTTCGGTTTCAGGCACGCGCTGAACCCTGTGCACGCCCATTTCGTATTTTAAATTTTTATACGCGTTATGCCCGCGGATTGAAAAAATTATTTCTTTGAATCCGCCGATGCCGATTTGGTTTGAATCAAGCACGGCGACCTTCCAGTTTTTTTTATCAGCGTAGTGTCCATACATGCGAAAAAGTTCCGCGGCGAAAAGAGCGGATTCGTCTCCTCCGACTCCGGCGCGTATTTCCATAATTACGTTTTTTTTATCCATCGGGTCTCGCTGGAGCGTCATTTCTTCAAGCTCTTTTTCCAATTCCATTTTTTTTGTTTGCAGTTCCGATATTTCAGCAAGAGCCAATTCGCGCAGTTGTTCGTCGTTTTCCAATTTGGATATGGTTTCTGTTTCGCTTATGCTTTTTTCAGCTGTTTCCAGTTCAATGATTTTTTCCGCGACAGGTTTGATTTCGGAATATTCCATTGAAACATCTTTAAATTTTTTGACATCGCCAATCACGGCCGGGTCTTGCAAGTCGGCTTCAAGTTTTTGAAATTTATTTTTTAATTCAAGGTATTTGTTTGACAGCATACGGGTTTTGATATTAAAAAACAGACCAACAATAAAAGTATAGTCTGTTTTTGAAATTTTTAAAAGCTAAGCTTCTTTCGCTTTTTTCTTTGCGGCTTTTTTCGCGGCGGTCGTTACTTTTTTTGTTTTTTTGCCTTTGCGGGCGGCGGATGCTGCTTCTTTTTTGCCTGCGCGTTCTTGGAATTTTTCCACGCGGCGGGCTGTATCCACGAATTTTTGTTTGCCTGTATAAAAAGGATGGCACTTGTCGCAGAGCTCAATATGTATTTCTTTCATTGTGCCGCCAGTGATAATTTTATTTCCGCACGCGCAAGTAATGACGCAGTCGTCAAAATACTCCGGATGTATGCTTTTTTTCATAAAAATAAAGTTAAATTTAATGGGTTTACTATATCCCAATCCATTAAAAAAGTCAAGGAGGATGTTGACATTGTCGTATCCTTACGGCTATAATACTCGCAAACAATGTTCTTTGAAAAGGAGTATAAAAAATGAAAAAATTAAGAAAATCAAAAGGGAAAAAGGATTTAGTTCGCTTTTTGGGAAAAAAAATAAGAAGAAGCGAAAAAGGATTTTTGATGAAGTTGGCGAGAGCGGCGAAAGCAGACGAATTTGAAAATGAGAGCTTGAGATCATTAGTAGCAGAATATGTTAAAACCCTAAATGTAAATAAGGGTGGGTTTATAGTTGATTTGGACTGTTCTCTAATAGGGTTGGATAATAAATTTATAAGGGGGATGGTGCTCCCCCCGAAGCTTAAAAGATTTGATTGCTCTGAGAACGAGTTAAGTTGTTTGCCAGACAAGTTCCCTCAGAGTTTAAAAATTGTTAACTGTGAAGGAAATAAAATTAAGAAATTGCCAATAATGCCAAAGAAGTTAAAGATTTTAGTATGTGGCAATACGCTTTTAAAAAAAATAAGCGTACCGGATAGTTTAGAAATTTTATATTGCCCCTGTTGTCAACAGCTAGAAGAAATAATTTTTCAAAAAAAAAGCCGAATTAGGAAAGTATACTGTTACAACAACAACCTATTATCAAAAAAAACGATAAAAAAATTATTAAATCTAAAAAATAACGGGGTCTTCATTTTTTTTTAAATAGTACCGGGCTGTTCGCAAGCGAACAGCCCTTTTTTAATCGTCAAATAATTTTTCCACAAGACAGCTTTTGTCTTTGCAGGTATTTTATGGTATAATCTTATCAGTTCAAAAAGGTCAAAAATTTAATAAGTTTATTCATTTATATTTAAACATAATTTTAAAAAATATGCGTAAAAAATTTTTTATTAACATTACGGTTCTTTCGTGCGCGCTGGCTTTGAGTTTCGCGCTGATAACGCCTGCCAAAGCGTTTTATTTGGAAGTTCCGCAGTTCGTCAAAGATATTTTTCAAAAAATAAAATCAAATTCAGTCGCGGCGCAGGAGAGCGCGGCGACCATCTCGCCTGAACAAACAACTCAGCCGACTGAACAGCAAACAATACCAACGCAGGAAAATCAAAATACATATAACATGCCTGCTTATAGCCAGCCGATAAATGATCAAATGAATCAACAACCGACGCAGACATGCAATATAAACGGCGTTGAAACGCCCGGAGCTTGTTCAAATTATCCGAGCCAAAATAATTTTCAAAATCAGCCTATGATTGACGGACAGTCGGGAGAGCAACAATCCGGCGGACAGCAATACGGTCCAGGTCCGATGGATGAAGAAAAAATGAAGCAACAGCAGGAGCAGCAATTAAAAGATATGAAACGCGGGGCGACCCAGATGGAACGAAGAGTAAAGCAATTTGAAACCGTGCTTGCCAAAGAAGTGAAAAAAGGCACTGCTATTCCGGAGGGAGTAAATGAAAAATTAGTTCAGGCAAAGGCAATGATTGATAAATTAAAAAACGCTACAACCGTGGAAGAAATTCAGGATTTTGATATGAGCGAATTTAACGATATTATGGATTCGCTTGAAGAAATCCGCCAGAATGTTTTTGAAGCCGCCCAACGTCTCGCGCAGATTAAAAAGGATATGGACAGGGGTCCGACAAAAGGACTGAAAGAATTTGAAAAACAATTGGCGAAACTTAAAAAACAGAAGATCACCATACCGGCGGAAATTACCGATGGCATCGCGAAAATAAAAGAAATTTTATCGGTGATTAAAAATGCCAAAACTTTGGATGAAGTGGAAAGCGCCGGGCTGGAAGATTTGAGCGATTTATTTGACAGTATGGACCAGTATCGTCAGCAATTGGAATATATGTCCCGTTGGCCGCAAACTCTTAAACAAGTTGATAAACAAATGACCAATTTAAACAAGAGTTTAAAGAGGATGAAAACGATTGTGGCGAGTTTGGCAAAAAAAGAAATTGATTTACAGTCCAATTACACGGCTTTTGAAGAAGCGGTGGCGAAAATGAAAACCGTGCGCGATGAAGCGGTGGCGAAAGTGCAAGCCGGAGTATGGGAAGACGCGCTTGATATGTTGGAGAACGACTTTTTCGGACAAATGGATGACGTGATGCAAAATCAAATTGTAATTGAATCAATGTCAAATCTTGGTCGTTTCACTTCAAATTTTAAAACCAATATCTCAAGTACGCAAAGGCAGATCAACTCATTGAAAAAGAAAAAAATTGATATAACTGAATTGCAGGAACTTTTGGACCAGGCGAAAACAAAAGGAAATGAAGTCGTGGCTTTGATAAAGGTAAAACCGATTGACGCGGAAGCAATACTTTCTGGAATGGAAGAAATGGAAGATTTGAGACAACAATTCGGCGATAAATACAGCGAGTTGTCCGGTTCTGTTGAGGATATGCCGTGGGAACAAGGCCAACCGCAACAAGTCCAATCTTTAAATATGCCTTCTTCGTTAAATCAGTATGTAAATAAGAATTAAACTGATAATCCGTAAAAGCAACGCAATTAAAGTTAAAAAACATCCCGATTGAGCTTGCCCACTGCTCGGGCGGTGGGCAAGACAGGCAGGTCGGGATGTTTTGTTTGATACGAAACGCTTGACTTCCATCGTTTTTTATAGTATACTTCGTTCAAAGTTAGTTTTTTTAATTTATCTCGCATCGGCTCGGTTCGCTGAAATAAAAGCGAACATTATTTTCCTCCTCCGACCACTCGGAGGGTAAAGAGCCGAGAGGGTCGCTTGATATTTTATCGGGCGATAAATAAGGAAAAAATATGTCTAAATTGCCAACTTTGTTGGACATGCTCCAAGCAGGAGCGCATTTCGGCCATCAAAAATCAAGATGGCACCCGAAGATGGAGCAATATATTTTCGGCGCGCGCAACAATGTGCACATTATTGATTTGGAAAAAACTTTGGAAGAGATGGAAAAGGCGTCAGGTTTTGTGAAGGATTTGGTCGCCAAAGGAGGAAACATTTTGTTTTTGGGCACAAAACGCCAAGCGCGCGACTCTGTAAAAACCGCGGCCGAAAGTTGCGGAATGCCGTATCTCGTTGAGCGTTGGATAGGCGGTCTTTTGACGAATTTTGAAGAAATGAGACGCCGTTTGAAAAAATATAAAACTTTAAAAGAACAAATCGCGAGCGGTGAAATTGAAAAATACACAAAAAAAGAACAGGTGACAATGAGAAAACAGATAGAACATATGGACAAGTATCTCATTGGTTTGATTTCTTTGGAAAAAATTCCGGACGCGATTTATATCGCGGATTTAAGATTGGAAAAAACAGCTGTCGCTGAAGCTCGCAGGAAACATATCCCGATTATCGCGGTGTGCGACACTAATACAGACCCGACAAAAGCCGACTACGCGATTCCGGCGAACGACGATGTCGTTAAATCAATAAAGATGATGGCTGATTTTATCTCCGAAGCGGTAAAAGAAGGAAAAGACGAATTGGAAAAAAATAAAATTGCGGCAGCGACTGTCAAAGAAAAGCAGGATAAAGCCCGAGCGAAAGCGATTGAAGATGAAAAAAAATCTTCTCCAAAAGAAGTCAAGGCGAAAAAGAGAGATGAGAGTGTTTAATAATTCATTTAATACTTTTATAATATGAATATCACAGCTGCCAATATCGCCAAATTCAGGGCATCAACCGGAGCCGGTATGATGGACTGTAAAAAGGCGTTGGAAGAGGCGGAAGGCGATGAAGAAAAAGCCGCGGAAATTTTACGCAAAAAAGGCGTGCTCAAAGCCGCGAAACGCGCCGATAAAATCGTGGCAGAAGGCTTGACCTGCGTAAAAACAATCGGAAAAGACACAATTATCGCTGAAATAAATTCAGAAACCGATTTTGTCGCGAAGAATGAAACTTTTAAAAAATTATCAGAAGAAATAATGGAATTTTTGTTGGTTAAAAAACCGTCTTCCGCAGAGGACGCGTTGAACGCGGTTATGGATAGCGGTTCTTCGTTGCAGGATTTTATCAACAGCGCCGCCGCCACTATCGGAGAAAAAATTTCTTTGCGCCGTTTCGTTATTTTGGAAAAAGGCGATAACGAGGCGCTTGGTTCCTATGTTCATATGGGCGGAAAAATCACAGCGATAGTTTTACTTTCCGGAACAGCAGACGATGACTTGGCAAAAGAAATAGCAATGCACGCGGCGGCCGCAAATCCGAAATACATTGAAAGAAGCGATGTGTCCTCGGAAATTTTGGATAAAGAAAAAGAAATTTATACTGAACAATTGAAACAGCAGGGCAAGCCGGAAAATATAATTGAAAATATAATTAAAGGAAAGATGAATAAATTTTACGGCGAGATTTGCTTGCCGGAACAGCCGTTCATAAAAGACGAAGAAAAAACCGTGCAAAAATTTTTATCGGAAAAAGGAGCGGATATAAAAATTAAAAAATTCGTCCGCTATGAACTCGGAGAGGGAATAGAAAAAAAGAAACCCGATTACGCGGCTGAAGTCGCCGAACAAATGAAATAAAACTAAACAAAAAAACATCATGATATAATCTGGATGTTTTTTTGTTTTTCGCGTAAATTTGTCAAAAGTTATCCACAGGTTTATTTTTTGTGCAATTAAATCGGAAAAGTAGAGTTAATAGAACTTTTGGTGGGGCTGAAAAGTGCGTTTTGTGGCATACTACAGCTAAAAAACTAACTAATTATTCATATGACCTGTAAAAAAGTGCCCAGAATGTTTAAAACATGCCATTAAAA
>Ga0265297_10001575_pt1 | contig 52434 bp, 43 predicted proteins | sample Munlanlwell13791_FD_192502 | JGI IMG/M metagenome (GOLD analysis project Ga0265297, IMG submission 192502) | Leachate microbial communities from a municipal landfill in Southern Ontario, Canada - Leachate well 137-91 | ecosystem: Engineered > Solid waste > Landfill > Unclassified | place...
ATATCACTCGTTTTCAAAAGGAGGATGGAAATCTAATTTATAATTTTGATGATTATCAGATTGGTGATATGATAAGGGAAAATTCGTTACAAAGAAATTATTATGGTTATTCGCTTGACAATGTACCTGAAAGAGGTATGAAAATAAAGGATAACTATCTTATTTTTACTAATAATAACTTAGAAGAAAAAATTTACAATCTGAAAGATAAAAGGAAATTACTGGGTGAGCATAATATATTAAATATAATGGCGGCTGCAATTGTGTGTAATTTGTTGAATATTAAAAATTCTGATATTTCAGCCGGAATCAATAGTTTTTCTCCTCTGCCACATCGTTTGGAATATATTGGTGTATTTTGTGGCATACATTTTTATAATGATTCAATTGCTACAATACCGGAGGCGACCATTCGGGCAGTACAAACACTTAAAACAGTTGATACACTTATTGTTGGAGGTTTTGACAGAGGAATAAATTATCAGCCATTAGTGGATTTTATTGCTGCGTCAGAGATACAGAATATAATATGTACAGGGGATGCCGGAAAAAGGATTTCATATCTTTTGAATGAAAAAGAAAAAAAATATTTGTTTACGGAATCTTATGAAGAAATTATTCAATTGGCTATGAAGTATACTCGTAAAAATACAATTTGCCTGCTTTCACCTGCTGCAGCAAGCTATGATAAGTTTAAAAATTTTGAGGAGAGGGGAAATGTATTTAAAGAACTATTAAAGAATTATTAAAATTTTAAATTATATTCTTCTAAAAATTTTTGTTCTAATAAATTACTTTTTTTAATTGAATTTTTCATCCATAAAAGTAAAACATCTATTTTTTCTTCTTGAGTAAGTTTCCATGATAATTCTTGGTTTCTTATCTTATTTGCAAAATAAAACATGCTTATTGCAGCAGAAACAGAAATATTAAAACTTTCTGTAAATCCGTACATTGGAATTTTAACAAAATAATCTGCTTGTTTGTATGCCTCTTCTGAAAGCCCATTAAGTTCAGTGCCAAAAACCAGAGCAAATGGGGAGTCAATGGGTAGTGTATCAATCGAATAAGCATCCTTGTGCAAAACAGTAGCAACTATGCGGTACCCTTTATCCTTTAACTGTTGCAAACAGAATGTAGAGGCATCCTTTTTTTGTTTATATCTGTATAAACTTAGCCATTTACTTGCTCCCAGTGCTATATCGGAATTTATCTCAAAATGATTGGAGTTTTCGATGATATGCACATCCTGTACTCCAAAACAGTCACAACTGCGAAGAACGGCGCTTGCATTATGGGATTGAAAAATATTTTCAAGTACTATTGAAAAATATTTTGTTCTGTTTTCTATTATAGTATTAAATTTCTGCATTCGTTCAGATGTAATGAAAGAAGATAAATAATCTGACATCTGCTGTTTTGCGGTAAAAGAAAGGTTTTTGTGCATGAGAATATGTGTTAATTAAAACATAATTAATGAAATAATGGCGAAAAATAAAAAATTTTCAAGAATGAATAAAAAAAATTAATTTTGCCGCTCAAATTTAATAACTATGGCAAAAAAAACCGATGCTACAGAAGAAAAAATTCAGGCAGTAGAAGACGCCTTAGGAAAAACGGAATTATTCATTGAAAAAAATCGCAAAATTATTTCTATAGTGATAGGAATAATTCTTGTGGTATTGTTAGGATATTTCGGGTTCAAAAAATTCTATTTGGCACCTCGTGAAAAAGAAGCACAATCTCAAATGTTTATGGCTGAGAAGTATTTTGAACAAGACTCATTGGATAAAGCCTTAAACGGGGACGGAAATTATTCAGGTTTTTTAAAAATCATTGAGGACTACAGTATTACTAAATCTGCAAACTTAGCACATTATTACACAGGTATCTGCTTTCTGAAAAAAGGACAATTTGAAAAAGCTATTGATTATCTTGAGGATTTTAATGGTGATGATGAATTTGTAGCCCCAATGGCAGTCGGTGCTCTTGGTGATGCATACATGGAATTAGGAAAGACTGATAAAGCATTGGCATATTATATTAAAGCTGCTGAAAAGAAAACCAATGACCTGACCTCTCCTGCTTTTTATTTTAAAGTAGCATTGACATACGAAAAAATGAAGGACTACCAGAAAGCTTTGGATACTTATAAGAAAATTCAAACTGAATTTCCCAAAAGTGCCGTTGCACGTGATATTGAACGTTATATAGCCAGAGCAGAAGGAATGCTTGAAAATAAATAAAACTGTAAAGTAATTACTTTTCAATATAAATCCTGATATTTGCCTATCAGGATTTTTTTTATGATGAAAAAGGACGTACATATCGTTTTTATGGGAACTCCCCGCTTTGCCGTGGCTTCCCTCGAGATTTTGTTAAAAAACAATTATACGATTTCTGGTGTAGTTACAACGCCTGACAAACCTGCGGGCAGAGGGCAGAAGCTAAGGATGTCAGATGTAAAGGAATATGCGTTACATCATCACCTGCATATTTTGCAACCAGATAATCTTAAAAATCCAATATTTATTAAGGAACTTATATCATTACATGCTGACCTTTTTATTGTAGTAGCCTATAGAATGCTCCCAGAAGTTGTATGGCGCATTCCTCCTTTGGGTACCGTTAACCTGCATGCTTCCTTATTGCCTGATTACAGAGGCGCAGCCCCGATTAATCATGCAATTATAAATGGGGAAACAGTCAGCGGGGTTACTACCTTTTTTATTGACAATACTATAGATACGGGCAACATTATTTTGAGAAAGGAAGTCCCTGTTTTTCCTGAGGAAACTGCAGGTGAATTGCATGATAGATTAATGCATACAGGAGCAGAAGTTGTACTGGAAACGGTTAAAATACTACAGCAAAATGCCGTAGTTACCTTTACCCAGGAAACATTCTTACAAAATGATAAAAATAGAAAAATTGCTCCGAAAATATTTAAGGAAAACTGTAAAATTAATTGGAATCAGGATGTAAACATTGTATATAATTTTATCAGGGGATTGAGCCCTTACCCAGCGGCTTTTACAGAATTAAATTCACATGAAGGTGAAAAATTTATTATTAAAATATTTCGGGCAGAAAAAATAACAAATAAGCAAATAGCAACTCCAGGTACTGTAATTGTAGAAAACAATATTAATTTGTATTTGGCTTGCACTAACGGTTGGTTAAGGATTACCGAGTTACAGCTTTCTGGGAAAAAAAAGTTGTCTTCTGCTGATTTTTTGAATGGTTTTTCTGTTAATAACCTTTGGACGGCATTTTAGAGTGTCTATGGGAATTTTAGGTTAATAAATTTAAAAAAGTTATAAACAAAACAGCCTTTTTATTAACAATAAAGTTGCACTAATAGCAATATCATAAATTTTTATTAGAAAAAGGCTATATTTGCAATAGCTTTACCTTTTTATTCATAAAAAATTGAGAAAAATGAAAAAATCGGAAATTATTGATGCCGTTGCAAAAGAATCCGGGTTTACCAAGGTTATGTCCAAAAAAGCACTAGAAAATGTATTCACCGTGATTACACAAATCTTAAAAAGTGGCGAAAGTGTTACTATGAAAGGATTTGGAACTTTTAAAGTCATTAATCGTCCTGCAAGACAGGGACGTAACCCCAGAAGCGGGAAAAGTATGATAGTCCCTGCTAAAAAAGTAATAAAATTCAAAGCTGGTAATGAATTAGCTAAAGGAGTGAAGTAAATTATTTAATCTGAGGAAGATACATTTGTTTGTATTCTTCTTCAGATTTTATAAATGAAACGCCAGGGGAGGAGAGCATCTTCCCCAGCGTAAGATATTCCTATTCTTGGTGAAGTAATTATTGATTTTTCGTCAGGATGTAAGGGTGTGCTTTCAATCCAAATCCGGTTACCAAGAAGGTCTTCGCCACTTTGTGAACTATGAATACCTAACAATACGCTTAATTTCCCGGGCCCGTTTGCCGTTTGTTTGGTTATATTTTTACCTTGATTCCTTGCTACTACAATCGGGTTAGGTACTGAAAATTGCACTGCCCTGATAAGTACAGCATCGGGAATACCTTCTTTGTTGGTTACTACATTAAACAGGGAATGTATTCCGTAACACCGGTAAATATATGCTGTGCCGCCAATTTGGTACATGATTTTGGTGCAGGGAGTGTATCTGCCTCCATATGAATGGGATGCACGATCGACAATTCCTTTATAAGCTTCTGTTTCTGTGATAATTGCTGAGACTGTTTCTCCAGTAAAACAGGTAACTAATTTTTTTCCTAACAGGTCTTTTGCAATTTGCACTACACCGTCTCGTAAATAAAAATCCCGGTTAAGCTTCATTTCCTTTTGTCCAGCTAAATAAATTATTTTCAGAAGTGTAAATTTTCCCGTTTTCTTTTAGCCATTGAATGGCTTTAAGTACCTTGTCTTCGGAAATTCCGTGAACTATGCTGGTAATCTGTATAATATCCATTGGATAGCGTTTCAGATGGGGCTTAATAATTTGAATAATAGTATCCATTTCCAATTCGCTAAGTTCTGCTTTATTTCGTTCAACACAAACATCACAGGTTCCACAACGTTTGCCGTTTTTTTCTCCAAAATATTCCAGAAGTATTTGTAACCGGCAACGGTTTGTTGAACTGATATAACTGATAACATGTTGAAGCCTTTGGAATGCTGCTTGCTTTCTTTGAGCGTAATTTGCTTGTGAAATAGTTATATATTGATTATCAAGACGTTCTATTGCAAAGATGATTTCAGGAGAGTCAGGCTGAGGGATATATTCAATTACCTGCATTTTGTGTAGCGAATGCAAATACTTAATTACATCTTCTTTATGTATACTTCCCCTGTTTGCCAGTTCGGTTTCGCTAATTTTAACGAATTCAGAAAACACTCCTCCATAAGATCGTAAAATTAGTTTAATAAATGCCTCGAACCGTCCGTTTTCGACCTGAAAGCGGTACAATTCATCTTTTTGTAGACGAAAACAAATGCGTGAAGGAGTTCCAACGGCATCACTGACAATGATATACCCTTCTCTTTCAAGAATTTTTAATGTATTGTAAACTACGGTGGACTGGAAATTATAATTATTGCAAAATTGATTTATATCAAAAGGGAATGCCATGTCTTTACCTGCACCTAAAGCTATTTGAAAATAGTTACATAAAGCCTGGTAAACTTTCAGTATGGTTTCAATGGGTGGGTAAGTTAGTTCAAAACTATTGGTTAATTCAGCAATATCGCTTTCATTGTACATTAAAACTGCGTAAGCGGGAAGTTCATCACGACCTGCCCTTCCTGCTTCCTGAAAGTAGGCTTCCAATGAATCAGGAACATCGGCATGTACGACAAAACGTACATTGGCTTTATCAATACCCATACCAAAAGCATTGGTGGCAACCATTACCTTTTTTTGATTTTTAGTCCATGCGTTTTGTCGTTCTTCACGGGTTTTCATATCAAGACCCGCATGGTAAAAGGTGGCGCTAATACCATTTTTTTCGAGGAAAGCTGCCAGTTCATTAGTCTTTCGACGGTTACGAACATACACTATTCCCGTGTTTCCTGCCCATCTGGCAATCCTTAGAAGGCGGTTGAGCTTATCTTCTTCTTTTAAAACCACATAGGTAAGATTTTTTCTTACAAAACTCTTTTGAAAAAAAATAGGGTTTCGTAATGATAGTTTTTCTTTGATATCTATAACCACTTCTGGTGTTGCAGTGGCTGTAAGCGCCAGTATAGGTATGTTGGGCAGGTATTCCCGAATGGCTGCAATGGATAGATAGGAAGGCCTGAAATCGTATCCCCACTGCGAAATACAATGGGCTTCATCTACTGTAAGAAGGCATACTTTCATTATTTTCAGCGCCTCTTTGAAAATATCGTTTTCTAACCTTTCGGGAGAAATATATAAAATTTTCACATCTCCATAAATACAATTGTTGAAAACTACTTCCATTTCAAAATGGTGCATACCTGAATGCAAAGCCCTGGCTTTTATCCCTTTTTTTGTCAGGTTCTCTACCTGGTCCTTCATGAGCGCTATAAGAGGCGTAACTACAATGCATACACCTTCAAGAGCTAATGCAGGAATTTGAAAACACAAGGATTTTCCCCCTCCGGTAGGCATAAGTGCAAGGGTATCTTTTCCTTCCATTACCGAATGGATTATTTCTTCCTGTAAAGGGCGAAAAGAAGAAAATCCCCAATATTTAAGCAACAGATTTCGAAGTGGCATTATGCATAAAACTTTATACGAAAGTACAAAATTTGGAGTTTCTTAAACTGAATTAATGCGATTTTAATTAAAAATGTTGGAAAATGCTATTGGCAAACTTTTGTCTGACAATTATTAAATACGTATTTTTGGCAATTCGAATACCAATAATTGATGAAACTATCTGTAATCATCGTAAATTATAATGTAAAATATTTTTTGGAGCAATGTCTGCATTCTGTGATTAGGGCAACAGAAGGTATTGATTCAGAGATATATGTTGTGGATAACAATTCCGTAGATAGTTCCTGTGCCATGGTAAGGGAAAAATTTGGATTTGTACATTTGATTGAAAATAAAGAAAATAAAGGTTTTTCGGTTGCCAATAACCAGGCATTGCGATTAGCAAAGGGAGAATATGTATTGCTACTGAATCCTGACACCATAGTGGAAGACGAAACATTCAGGAAAACACTCTTTTTCATGGACTCGCATCCTGATGCCGGCGGTTTGGGTGTTAAAATGGTTGACGGTAGCGGACGGTTTCTTCCCGAATCGAAAAGAGGGTTACCAACGCCCATGGTGGCTTTCTATAAAGTTTTCGGACTTGCAAAGCTTTTCCCCAGATCAAAAACTTTTGGGAAATACCATTTAGGGCATCTTGACAAAGATAAAATTGCGGAAGTAGATATTCTTGCCGGAGCATTTATGATGATCAGGAAGAGCGTTCTTGATGCTGTCGGCTTACTTGATGAAACCTTTTTTATGTATGGAGAGGATATTGACCTCTCGTTCCGGATTCAGCAGTCGGGAAAGAAAAATTACTACTTTCCGGAAACCCGCATTATTCATTACAAAGGGGAAAGCACTAAAAAAAGCAGTGTAAATTATGTTTTTACCTTTTATAATGCAATGATAATTTTTGCACGCAAACATTTTTCAAAACAAAATGCGACCTTTTTTTCGTTCTTAATACATACTGCTATATATCTAAGGGCTTTTTTAGCCCTTATCAGCCGTTTTTTCAAAAAGATATTCCTTCCGTTTCTTGATGCCGGATTAATTTTTACTGGGATATTTTTCTTCAAAAACTATTGGGAAAAGTACCAGGTTTATAGTTATGGCGGACATTATCCACCTGAATATATGACAATTGTTGTTCCGGCGTACCTCTGTATCTGGATACTTTCGGTGCTTATCTGCGGCGGTTACGACAAACCATTAAGGTTGTCAAAAACAATGCAGGGAATATTTGCCGGTACTGTATTTATACTGGTTTTTTATGCACTTTTACCCGAGCATTACAGATATTCAAGAGCATTGCTGCTGCTGGGGGGAGGATGGGCATTACTTTCAATGATGCTTGATCGTGTAATACTTGCATTTACAAAAATAAAAGGTTTCAGGCTCAGCACAAACCGGAACCTGCGTTTTATTATTGCGGGAGAAAAAGAAGAAGCGGAAAGGGTTGCCGGATTATTACGAAATACTTACATAAACCCGGGTTTTATTGGATTTGTAAGTCAGGAGACGAATCCGGAAACGATAGAAGGCTGGATTGGTAATTTGTCGCAACTGAAGGATATTATTACTATTTATCAGATTGATGAAGTGATTTTTTGCGCCAGAGATATACCTGCCCATACTATTATTGACAAAATATCTGAATTCCAGACAATGGAAGTCGAATGTAAAATAGCTCCCCCCGAAAGCCTCTCTATCATAGGCAGTAAATCCATCAATACTTCCGGAGATTTGTATATCATTGATATTAACTCTATCGGAAAAATTAACAATCGCCGGAATAAACGTCTGTTTGATTTAATAACATCCATTTTATTAATAATATTTTCGCCCGTTGTTGCTTTTTTTCAGAAGAAACCACTCGGTTTTTTAATGAATTGTATAAGGGTACTTTTGGGAAACCGGACATGGGTGGGATATTATACAGACAATGAAATTTCCGTGTTACATTTGCCAAAACTCAGAACAGGAATTCTTTCCCCTTTAAACGCTGTTCAGAATATTTCATTGGATAATGAAACTATCAACAGGCTGAATCTGTTGTATGCCCGTGATTTCAAGATCAACAACGAAATAAAAATTTTTTATAAGGGTTTTTCAATGCTTGGCAGAGTCTGAACAAAACAATTTTTGTGAAAGTTTGTTATTTTTTTTGAATGCAATTCTTTTTTGTAATTATTTGATAAAAATACACTTTCATAATGGCAATGTTCGAAATAATCATGCCTAAATTAGGCGAAAGCATCATAGAAGCCACGATAACAAAATGGTTAAAAACAGTTGGCGACACAGTTAACGAGGACGATTCTCTGGTAGAAATTGCAACCGATAAAGTTGATTCTGAAATTCCTTCACCTGTTGAGGGCATACTAAAAAAAATTTTTTTTAAAGAAGGAGAGACTGTTGCCGTTGGTAAAGTGATAGCACTCATTGATATGGCAGGAGATTTGTTTGAGGAAACAAATAAAGCGCAAGGTTTGGCGAAAACTTCTCAGGAAATAATCCGGGATACAAATACTGAAATAGTTGAAAACAATCAACATACTTTAATAGGTACTGATAAACAGGTGCCTACTTCTGCCAGGTTTTATTCTCCATTAGTAAAAAATATTGCTAAAAAAGAAGCTATTTCCTTAGGTATATTGGAAAAAGTTCCCGGAACCGGGGCAGAGGGTAGGTTAACTAAAAATGATTTAATCAATTATTTAGCCACTAAGGGTGCATCAACTTTGGCTGATCGGGCGCTTGGCACGGAGGAAAATCCGCCGGTGTTAAAAACTACATCTGTTGTAATTGCCGGAACTGACGATATTGTGGTAGAAATGGACAGGATGCGCAAATTAATTTCCGATCATATGGTGATGTCGAAGCAGGTTTCTCCGCATGTTACTTCTTTTCACGAAGTGGATGCTACTTCTATTGTGAAATGGCGTAATGCAAACAAAGATATTTTCCTAAAGAATGAAGGTGAAAAACTAACTTTTACCCCATTTTTTATTGAAGCCGCGGCCAAAACACTTCGCGACCTGCCAGGTGTAAATGCTTCGGTGAATGGTTATAACGTAATTCTTCGAAAAAATATTAACATCGGGATGGCAACAGCTTTGCCCAATGGAAATCTGATTGTTCCCGTGATTAAAAATGCCGACCAGAAAAATTTATTAGGATTGGTGAAAGATGTTAACCGTTTAGCTTATCAAGCAAGAAATAACAAGCTGTTGCCCGATGATATTCAGGGAGGAACGTTTACAATCACAAACTTAGGTACTTTTGGAAGCCTTACAGGCACACCCATTATCAATCAGCCGCAGGTTGCTATTTTGGGAATTGGTGCCATAGTAAAAAAGCCGGTTGTGCTGGAAACCCCTGATGGCGATGTGATTGCTATCAGGCACAGAGTAATTTTATCTTTATCGTACGACCACAGAGTTGTTGATGGTGCTATGGGTGGAATGTTTTTAAAACGGATGGCAGAGCTTCTTGAGGGCTTTGATATCAACCGAAAAGTATAAATTTCCTTTTATGGGTTCTCCTCTTCTTCCTTTAACATGGAATTATTTCCGGTAAGTGTATCAGAACTAAGGCTGTCGTTTTTCGGAAGATAAGTATGGCATGTATATGATTTTGTAATATTTATATCGGGTTTTGGGAAGTGTTCCTTTAGATAATCGAAATGGGGGTCTCCGAGTATTTTTTCAAAGAATAAACCATAAATTGGAAGTGCCGTATGGCATCCTTCACCCAATTCGGCAGTCCTGAAATGAATACTCCGGCTTTCGCCACCCACCCATGCACCTGCTACAAGATTAGGTGTAACTCCCACAAACCACCCATCACTGTGGTTGGAAGACGTCCCTGTTTTCCCGCCAAATTCAATTTTTGAGCGAAATAAATCATACTCAAACAGCGCCTGGGTAGTTCCTCCGGGTTCGTGAAGCCCACCCTGCAACATCTGGCACATGTAAAAGGCTGCTTCCTGCGAAATGACCCGTTTTTTCTCCGGTTTATATTCGTAAAGTACGTTTCCTTTATTATCTTCTATTCGTGTAACTAAAACCGGTTCGATGGCATAACCATCATTAACTGTTGGACAATAGGCATTTACTAGTTCGAGCAATGAAACATCGCTTGACCCCAGGCATACGGAAGGAACATCCTCAAGAGGAGTTTTTATACCCATTTTTTTTGCATACTCAATAACTTTCCGCCAACCTAATTTTTTGGTAATCTGCACTGCTATTGAATTGATACTCTTTGCAAAAGCATATTTTAACGTTACAGATTGCCCGGTAAATTCCCACTCAACATTGTGAGGTTGCCAAACTTTTTTTACACCTTTTTCAATATAATCGTAAGTAACCGGAATATCCTGCATGATATCGCAGGGTCCATACCCATTTTCCATTGCTGCCGTATAAACAAAAGTTTTAAAAGTAGAACCCGGTTGGCGCTTGGTTTGGCGTACATTATCAAATTTGAAATATTTATGATTAATTCCTCCTACCCATGATTTTACAAAGCCTGTATGTTGGTCAATAGCAATAAAACCGGCATGAAGGAAATGGTTGTAATACCGGATAGAGTCCATTGGGCTCAGCGTAGTATCTTTGTCTCCATCCCAGGTAAAGACCGTCATTTTTCGGGGAAGATTCATATAATATGTCAATGAATCAGAATTTTTTCCAAATTTTTTCACCAATAATGCATATCGCTTAGTTCTTTTGGCAATATTGTTAATATAATCAGGAAGTTCCTTGTTATCAACATCTACCCAGGGATTTTCTCCTTCCCAATGCTGAAAAAAGCGTTTCTGCAACCGTTTCATATGTTCTGAAACTGCTTCTTCGGCATAAGTTTGCATTTTTGAGTCAAGGGTTGAATATATTTTCAATCCATCCTCGTACAAATTAAAATTATTTTCCTTCAGCCATGTTTTCAGATAGTTACTTACAGCATCCCGAAAGTAACTTATATCGTCGTCGCTATTGCCTTGTGCTGAAAAATGTAGAGTTAACTTCGTGTTACTTAACGAATCGCAAATTGCAGGGCTAATAAATTTATATTTTTGTAATTGGGATAGCACAATATTTCTGCGTTCGAGAGCCCGTTCAGGATGCAAAACCGGGCTATAATAAGTCGGGGCTTTTAATAAACCCACCAGTACAGCTGATTCTTCAACATTAAGTTGTAATGGTTTTTTTCCGAAAAAAGTTTTCGCCGCTGTTTTTAGTCCAAAGGTATTACTTCCAAAATCATTGGTATTGAAATACATAGTTAATATATCCTTTTTGCTGTACAGCAATTCAATTTTAAAAGCAGCAATCCATTCCTTCATTTTATATATTACTGTTCTTACACCCGGAATATATCCTAATAGACCTCTTGAATAATTTTCGCGGGTTTTAAACAAATTTTTTACTAATTGCTGTGTAATTGTACTACCGCCCCGTTTTTCTCCTTTACTCATGTACCAAAGGATGGAAAAAGTAGCACGCAAATCAACTCCATGATGAGCATAAAAACGTACATCTTCTGTTGCAATTAACGCATTGATAATATTTTGAGGTATTTCTTCATATTTCAGAGGCATACGGTTTTCATCAAAATATTTACCAATAAGCTTACCGTCGGAAGAATATAATTCGGAAGTAATTTTCAGGTCAGGATTATATATCTGATGAATGTGAGGTGATTTCCCGAAAAACCAGAGAAAATTAAAATCAACCAGCAAAAGAAAAATAATAAATATAATAAAAAAATGCAATAAACGCCAAAGTATTTTTTTGTATAAAGGAAGCTCTCTTGAAACAGAAAAGAATCCCCGGAGTTTTTTGCCTATTTGCAGACTTTTAATGTAATTCCAGGTAAAGCTAATTCCTTTATATATTTTTATTTTAACCAATTTATTCATTATTTATCTTTTCAAGATGGATAATTCGTTGTAGAAGTGTAGGATGCGAATAGTAAATAAAGACATAAGCAGGGTGGGGGGTAAGGTTGCTCAAATTATTAACAGATAATTTTTTTAATGCATTTATCAGCGTTTCTGCATTGTAATTATTTCCTGTAAATATGTCAGCCTGGTATTCATGCTTCCTCGAAAGTTTATTTAAGGCAATACCCGTCAGGGTGGAAAGAGGGCTGTATAATAAACCAAAAGCAAGAATACCTATGTGAAAACTTTCTGTTGTTGCTCCCAAAGCTTGGGAAAGCAAGGGAGAAGAAATAAAAAGCGAAACAAGGTAAAGTAGTAATCCTGTATGTGCCACAGAAAGGAGCATGCTTTTAGTGGTATGTTTCAGTTTATAGTGCCCGATTTCGTGAGCAAGTATTGCAACCAATTCTCCGGTAGTATGTTGTTGGATAAGAGTGTCGTAGAGAACAATACGTTTTTTGCGACCCAAACCGCTGAAGTATGCATTGGCTTTTCCAGAACGTTTTGATCCGTCAATTACAAAAATAGCATCAAGAGAAAAACCGGTTTTGCGTGCAAAATCTTCGATAGCATTGCGCAGCTCTCCTTCTTCAAGTGGCTTTTGTTTGTTGAACAGGGGCACGATAAGTGTTGAGTAAAACATGGTCATAAAGATGCTAAACAACGAAATTGCCAACCAGGTGAGTACCCAGAACCATTGCCCGGTTGCCGTGTAAATGAAAACTATAAGTGCAAGAATGCCCCCCCCGATGACGGCTCCAAGCAGCCACATTTTTATCTTGTCGAGGATGAAGGTTTTCACCGAAGTTTTATTGAATCCAAATTTTTCCTCAATAACGAAAGTATGGTATGCAGAAAAAGGAATGGAAAGAATATCGGCGCCCCATCCTATGAAACCAAAAAATAAAATCGCAAGCAAGATAGGATTCATTGTATATGTTTGCAGTAAGGAATTGAGCCAGGCAAAACCTCCCAATAGTAGCATCGCAATCATAATTAAAAATGAAAAGGTATCATATACAAAACTAAAACGATAGTTTTCTTTTTCATATGCCTGTTGTTTACGATATTTTTCGGCATCATATATTCCGGCAAGTTTGTCAGGTAGCATTCCGTTACTTTGGGTAGTATTAAGCCATTCCATTATCCTCTCAAAAAGGAAACTTATGATAACAATACCAATAATAATATTAAAAATGAGAGCTGCCATATAAATAATTATAAAAAATGCTTATACACTGATTGCATTACTTTTAGTAATAGTGTTAATAACTTCCTGCTCTTTTTCGTAAATACCATTCTGTGCTTAACAGTGTAAGTATTAATAATAAAATTAAAAAAATATTATTAAAATTAACATATTTTTTATGTAAAAAAGAAATATTTTTTATATCTTCTCTATTACGAAGTGTTTCACATAGTTTTGTGATTTCGGAAGGATAAAACATTTTTCCCTGATGGTTTTTTGCAAGTGTATAAAGCATGTTGTGATTAGCAACGGTATTTATGGATTCAATATTTAGGGGAACTACAACAAATGTACCTGTTTTCGTTTCTATTCTATTGTTTAACTTTACCTGCGATCTGAAAGTGTAATTTCCCGGTGGAAAACTGCCGGCGTTCAAATAATATGCTTGCGAAGTCTTTGAAAATGTATACGGATATTTTTTTCCTGAGGAATCCATGATTTCTATGCTTACTTCCGGGGTTGTGATGAGTTCGTAACTGTTATTGTACACTTCTGCTGAAAATTCTACCTGCTCATTTTCAAAATATTTATTGTCCCCATTGACCCTAAAAAAGCCCTTATCTTCTTTTACAGTGAGATACTGCATAATTTTCGAGATAAAACCGTCGAAAAGCAAATGGGAATTGTTCTTTACATAATCGTTGATTCTCCATTTCCAAATACCTTCTCCTGCGATGATGCCGGTTTTATTTCCCATTTTATTGTTAAAAAGGATAAGAGGTTTTTCGGTGGCTACACTGCCTATCTTCTGATAAAACAAGGCTACTGAAGCATTGGATGTTTTATAATCGCCATAGGGACAAATTAATGGAGGGGAATTTTCTATTAACTGTTTCAAATCGTTCTCGATAGTGAAAAAAGGAAAATGAGGATTGAAAACCGGTAATGCTTCATTAAAATTGGTTTTTGCCGCAAGAATTTTGGTAACGTTGTTTTGTTGATTGAATCCGGAAATATCTGTTTGTGCTCCAACTATGTAAAGTACAGGGATGTTCTGCTGCGAAATTTGCCTGAAAAGAGCAGATGTATGCTGAAAAACAGAAGGGAGTTGATGCAGAACGATTAAATTGTATTTTGAAAGCGCCTGATTCAATTCATTTACCCGCAGAACATCCACCGTATAATTCATGTTACTTTCAAGTGCCTTTTTAATGGATCCGATATCTGGATGGGGAGAATTATACAAAAGCAGAATTTTTTGTTTACTGTCAATCACCTCAATAAAAATATCCAAAAAATTATTGTCTTTGCTTATCTCACCGAGGGTAGGCGAAATACTGATATGGTAATGTTGCAAACCGGGTTTATCGGCTTTTAATTGCAGGGTAAATGTTTGCTGATAGGTATCTGTGTTTATATTCAGGTTTTGAGAACTAAGAATTTCTTTCCCTCTCTTGATGGTAAGTTGTACCTGGCTTCCTTTGCATTTTGCCGAGGTTATGGTAACTTCTATGGAAAAAGTATTTCCCAAGAAAGAAATCCGGTTGTAATCCACCCGCGAAATAAGCACATCTTTTGGGGGAATGGTATCGCCCATAGCGATGGTAAAAACAGGATATTGAAAGACGTCGGATGCGTAAACAGGATTTTTTCCTTTATTATATATCCCATCGCTGGCTATAACCACAGCTCCTACGTTCCGGTTGGCATATCGTGTAAGTAATTCATCGAATAGCTGTGAAATATCTGTTTGTTTTTCAGAAAAATCAGGAGTGTTATTTGCAGAGATACTATTGCCGAAAGTATATCGTTTTACATCGTATTTTGAAGCTAATTGCTGCGCGAGGCTATCAATCTTTTTTGTATATGCTGTCCGGTAAAATGCAGAATCGACAGATAAAAGCAATGAATGGGAATTGTCCTGTGCTATGATGATAATAGGTTTTTCTACCCTCCGGATAACAGCCATAAGCATAGGTGAAAGCAATAAAAAGGCTATGAATGTTACCGAAACAAAACGAAGTATCGCCAATATCCGAAGCAAACGGGGCGGAAAATCGTTTTTTTTATTTTTAAAATACAATATAAAGGTAAACACAAATCCGGCAAGCAGACAAAAAACAATTAACCAGAATGAAGATTCCGTAATTATGTTCACTTTTCCAGGTTTATAAAACGGATACTATTTTTTTGTAAAAAAACAGACGGTACAAATAAGGTAAATGCTTTCAGGATTTTTAGGTATGCATTCCTCCACAAACACTTATTACTTGTCCCGTAATATAATCGCTGAGGTCAGAAGCAAGGAAAAGTGCAACGTTAGCCACGTCCTGTGGCTTGCCCCCTCTTCTTAAAGGAATTTTTTCAGCCCAGCTTTTTCTAACGTCTTCCGGAAGTTTTGCCGTCATTTCCGTTTCTATAAAACCAGGTGCAATGGCGTTGCAACGTATATTTCTTGATCCTAATTCCTGGGCAATAGATTTGGTAAAGCCTATCAATCCAGCTTTGGAAGCGGAATAGTTGGATTGTCCTGCATTCCCTTCAATGCCTACTACCGAACTCATATTGATGATAGATCCGAAACGTTGTTTCAGCATGACTTTTTGAATGGCTTTGGTAAGATTAAATATAGATTTCAGGTTTACTTTTATCACCAAATCCCAATCGGATTCGTTCATTCGCATTAGCAGATTATCGCGGGTGATACCAGCATTGTTTACTAAAATATCAATTTTGCCAAATTCCTGTACAACATCGTTAATCAGTTTTTCTCCATCGTTATATGAACTGGCATCAGAGGCAAACCCTTTTGCTTTTATGCCCATTTCCCTGAGTTCGTTTTCAAGAGCTATGGTGTTATCGTCGTAAAACAGGTCGGAGAAAGCAATATCAGCACCTTCTTTAGCAAAAGTCAGAGCTATTGATTTTCCTATACCCCTTGAAGCTCCAGTGATTAATGCTGTTTTTCCTTCTAAAATCTTCATAGGTTGTTATTTTAATTTCAGGGTGCAAAGATACATTTTTCATACGAAAATAAATTTTTGATTATACCACGGTATTATACGCCTATGAACTTTATGTGTATTAGCTTTTAAGAGAGGTATTTGTTTCGTTTAATACAAGAATTTTATATTTTTTTATATGTGAACATAAAATCAAGATAAACAATACAATATAATGTGTTTTTTATTAAAAAAATAATTATCGTTTAATGTGATAATATTAATAGTTAAACATAATAATTTTAATTCTTTGCATTCTGATGTTTTTATGTAACCTTAATGACTATATACCGTCAAAAAAAATAAAACATATTACCATGAAAAAACATTTATTCTTTTACATTTACATTTTATTGATTTCTCTCTCTCTTTCTGCTTTTTGTACAGTAGTTCCTGAAAAAAATAATCAGGGAATATATTACAGGGTATTAATCCCAACCGGGAAAATTAAAAATGAACTTCCCATTTTAAAACCTTTGCCGGAAAGCGATCCCCGTTTTGCAAAAGCCAGATATTTGTTTGAAAATACTTTTGTTAGTGAGTCAGTGGGTTTATATCAATTATTACAGCAATATCTTGTAAATAACGGGGAAAAGAAGGAAACAGAACCGGCTTACCTTCTTCTTTCAGGCAGGCAGGGCGGATTTCCGATGCTTGGCTTTTATCTTGAAGAAAATGGAAAGATTTCAGATAAAAGTAAAACCTGGTATGTGGATATGGTAAGTCTTGATAAAGATTTTGCAACATTGAATTCGATGACGCAAATTTATCCGCACGAAATGGGGCATATATTTTTCGGTTTGCTTATGCCAAAAGCGCAGGAAAACTATAATGCTTTTTCTGCCGACATTCATTATTTCAGTGTAACGACCAATTATCTTACTGCTTTTACCGAAGGTTTTGCTGAACATTTTGAAAACGCTTCACGCCTTTATGAACAGAATAAAACAGTAAAGATCGGCATTGAAAAAGATGCCAAATTAATTTCGGAACGTTCACCCAAAAGAGTGAAGGGCTTGGATAAGGATTTTCGTTATTCGCTACGTTTGGGCTATTACCGTGCTGGATTGTTACTTTGGTATCAGCAATACGAAGATTATAAACGTTACCAGTGGGCAATGAATGCAGATGTGTTTCATCAGAATAAGGAATTGAATTCCGGAAATATAGAAAAAGACATGCTTTACCGCAACACAGGGCTTGGATATGATGAAACGAGGTTCCGCAATCCAGCACAATTGGCTTCCAATGAAGGAGTGATCAATACATTCTTTACTCATTTGCTGCAAAGCGATTTAAAAAACAAATACCTTGCACCTGCCTTCTATGTTCCTTTTTTAGAAAATAATGATGCAATAGAACTTATCCCTCAAAAGGTTTTTTCACCTATGCAAAATTATTACTTGAAACTCTTTACCGTATTGCATCGCCAAATGAATCATCCAACAGGTGACACATCTTTTTTGCAGCTATTCGCCGTGGCATGGGAACGACAGTTTCCGGAAGATAAAAAAACTATTGAAAAAGTTTATCAACAGGTTTGCGGAAAAGCTTTTTCGGTTCAGCCTATGTCTGAAATATGGCTGATGAACGAAAAACACAAACATAATTGCCTTGTAATGGATCAATATGGTGGCAATATGACGCCGTTTTATACCTTTAACCTGAATACTGCCGAAGAAATAGATTTGTTAACTTTCTCAGGAATAACAAAAACAGAGGCTGCTGCAATTATTGCTTTTCGCGAAAAATGCAAAGGCTTTACATCCACCAGCGATATAAAGCAAACCCCCGGAATTTCTTTAAATACAATAAAAACACTTACTCATGCATATGAATTACTAAGTAAACCGCAAAAAGATGATGAAGACGGCGGACTAAACATCAGAAATATTTTTATTGCCAATGGAGGACATATCTTGTTGGTGGGTTTTCTTTATTTCATCATTTTCTGGATAATTTTCTTTCTGCTGTTTCTTCGGAGAAAGTATTCTATCCGCAAAATTATTCTTATTTCGATACAGAAATTCCTTAAATTTTACCTGTTATTGATTGCCGGACTGGTTTGTTTTATGTTTTCGGCAATGCCGATATGGTTGTTTCTTACTGCGCTGGCAATTATTCTTCTTACCGACTGGCTAAAATCACGTAAAGAACCTGTAAAACTTTGCGAAATACTTTTTACTACTATTTTTATGGGCATCATGATTATTTATTCCTTAATTTAGCTTCGTTTTAAAAACCAAAACTTTTTGTTCTTTGTGTAATTCTTGGTGCTCTTTGTAATTATTTTTAAAACTTATTAAACCGCTAAGCACCTTTAGTTTGCACTAAGTACTTGAATTCAGGAAGGGAAAAAATACTATTAACAAATAAAATAATTACTTATGAAATCTTCAGAAATCATTCTTCATATTCGCAATTATTGCCGCGAAAATGCCGACCCGGCTATTGTATTGAAATACTCACGTTATTTTAAGGAAGGATATGATGCATACGGACTTACGCATGAAAAGACCTTAGCAGAAACAGATTATATTTTTGAAAATAATAAACATTTAACACAGCAGGATATATTGCTTTTGGGAAAAGAATTGTTTGCTTCGGGCAAATATGAAGAAGGTTCTATTGCAATGTTGCTTCTGATGAAATTTAAGAAACAGTTTTCTTCGCTTACGTTGGAAGGTGTGGGCGAATGGTTTAACGGAGGCATAAATAATTGGGGGCATACCGATTTTATGTCGGGAGAAGTATTGGGAGAAATGCTGTTGAAAAAAGCGATCAATTATACCGATTTTTCCGGATGGATTACTTCCAAATACCGTTTTAAACGTCGTGCAGTGCCTGTTTCACTGATAAAACCTGTTAAAAATGGAATGGAAATACCCCTATTACTATCGTTTATCGAACCATTGATGATGGATAACGAGAGAGTGGTTCATCAGGGTGTAGGTTGGCTTTTGCGCGAAGCCTGGAAAAGAAATCCGAAACCAGTAGAAGATTTTTTACATAAATGGAAACATAGTGCCGCCCGCCTGATTTATCAATATGCAACTGAAAAAATGACTCCCGAAAAGAAACAGGAATTTAAAAGGCCAAAATAGTTTTATTTTTTAGAAAGCTTGATTTCCAATATATTATAATTAATCCGTTTTATTCGCGTCTTAATTAACTTGTGTCTTATAAAACATAAATCGTTAATTTTGCATTTGGATTAATTCATATAAAAATATGGAACTGACAATTGTAAATGTCATTCAGGCTATGCTTGCCCCTGGTATAATGATTTCCGCTTGCGGACTGTTGCTGCTCGGCATGAATAATAAATATTCCCTGGTGGTAAACCGCATCCGCCAGTTGGACGACGAAAAACGAAAACTTACTACCCATCCGAAAAACGAAAATTTGCATCCCGACGAGCAGCAACGGCTCGAAAACGTTACATTACAAATCAATCATTTTGCCCACAGAGTGATGCTGGTTAAAAATGCAGTGATTGCATATTCAGTTGCAGTGGCATTTTTTATTATATCTTCCTTACTGATTGGTTTGCAATTTAAACTCAGCGATGAATGGATTTCGCAACTTGCAATCTTTGCTTTTCTTGCCGGGATGATTTCGGTATTAATCGGTATTTTGTTTGCAGCCCAGGAAATAAGAAAAGGGTACCAGATTGTTAAAATAGAAATCAGCAGCCTTTAATTTTTATCTTTGCTAAAATAACCACGACCTATGCAGCCCGTTCCTAATTCCACATTATTTCTTGATGCATTTACAGAGATAGAACAGAAGCTAAAAGAAATATGTCGCGAACGGAGACATATTGCTTTCCTCGAATTGCTGCGAAGGGCGCAGGGATTCAATCGTATTGTAAGTAAATTTGCTCCCGATTTACGCGAGTTTGCCGAATTGCGAAATGCCATCACACATACACGTCGCGAAAACTTTGTAATTGCCGAGCCCCACGACGAAGTAGTAAAACTGATCCGCCAAATCCGCGATTTGCTATACGATCCGCCACGGGTGAGTTTACTTGCTTCTCCAAAACCTTATTATGCCACTCCTGGTACATCTATCCGCGAAGTTTTGGAAACATTTGCTATTCGTGATTTTATTCGCTGTCCGGTTATTGACAAAAACACCATCGTTTGCCTGCTTACCGCCAAAACACTTACCCGTTGGGTCGCTTCCAACTTCAACGATTTGGAATCATTGCGAAATGCACGCGTATCCGATGTGATGCGCTTTTCCGAAAGGCAAGATTTTGCCATTGCTGGCAGAGAGACAGATTTGTTTGAAGTGCTCGATTTGTTTAAAAGGGCTTTACGTACAGGTATGCATCTGCAGGCTGTTATTATCACCGCCAACGGTAAACCCGACGGTACACTGCTCGGAATAATCACCCCCAGCGATTTACCGCGGATAGTTGAAATTACTGCGGGAAAATAAAACTATTGACCTTTGAATAATTTTAACAGAAACTCACTAACAAACTTTATCAGGAGTAAGATGATGAACTTTTTACTCCGTTCTATTGATTTATCTTACTTGTTTGCAATCAACAAATCCACAATCTTGTCGAGCAAACCCACATTAGCAGTAACAAAAGTTTTTCCGGCTTCTTCCAATGCGTGCATATTTTCCGATGTCGCCAGGTCCATTTGGCTACTTGCTGTGCCTACGGTAGGTTCCAGTCGGTAATAGTCGGCTTGATCTGGTGGTTTAATGGTATCAAACATCTGATTCAACTCGTAATGTACTGTTTCTGCATTGCTCGACATCAAAATATTGATGATTGGTAGTGCCCAATAGGCAGCACCCCATTTTTTTACCTTATTATAATTATAAGGGTCGCTGTGAGTGCCTGTACCAATAGATATCATTATCATGTTTTTTGCATTGGGATAATCCGGCTTATCAGGGCGGTTAAATATTTTGCTGAACTCTGTAGTTCTAGCTTCAGCGTATGCACACATTGCAGGATTGTTGGCAAATACACCACCATCAATCATATAGAGTGGCGCTCCAAACAATGATTCTATTTTAACAGGTTTAAAATAAGTAGGTGCTGCCGAGGTGGAGCGAGCAATATCGCGCATATGGTAATTGAATATGTCGCTTTTTATGGTATCTGTTTTATTGAAAAAAACAGTTTTGCGTTGAACGATGTCGTAGGCAGTAACCAGGCAGGGTTTAAGAGCATCTTTCAACATAACATTTTTAAGATAAGATTTCAGAATACGTTCAATGTTAATTACCGGGTATTTTGCACCTAGCAGCCCAAATAAAGTACGTAATTTATACCACCAAGATCTGCTGAAAATTATACCACCATTTTTCAGATAAAGATCAACGGCTTCAGAAGCAGTAAACAAGGGTCTGCCATCTGCACTGGGAGTAATATACATACAGGTAAGAATGCCACCCGTGCTGGTTCCTGCAAGCAGGTCGAAATAATCGCAAAGGCGAGCCTGTGCACCTTCTTTTTCCTGGAGCTTCTGTTCCAGGTAGGCTAAGATGACACCTGGAAGTATCCCCCGGATACCTCCACCGTCAATAGATAGGATGGTGATTTTTTTTGACATGGTTGAAAATATTTGAATGGTTAAAAAAAGATGTTAAATAAACAATTGGCTATAGTTTTTTTGTAAAAAAATAAGAATAACCAATTTGCAATTGCATAAAGTTATCGCTGGTATAATAACTCCTGTTTAGTTCAGCTCGAAAATAAAATTCATTAGTATCATTTGGCCGAAAGTAGCCTAACAAATAAGGAGAATAAAATGATAAATATCTTTTACCGTTTTCCTGTATAATTTTATTTTCATTTGCCCATATTCTAAAATTTTGAATTTTAAAACCATATGAAAGTCCCCATCTGCTATCCGGCATAAAATTGACTCTCAGCTCAAAGAAATGATTAAATGAATTGTAATTTGTAATTACGTTTTCATACGTTGAATCGTTGGTTCTATTTTTATTTTCAAATCCCGTTCTGTATATAAAAATTCCATAATTAAATTCGAAATGAGCTTTAAATCGTGGAATAACAATATCTATAACGTTTAATGTAGTTCCAATAGATCTGTTTGCATACTTATAAATATCTAATGTATTAATATTATTTGCAGTATCCCATAATAAAGCTAAATTTTTATTATCATTATCCAATTTGGAGAATAGCAATTTGGGTTCAGTATACCTAAGAAGGCTTATCCAACTACTATAATTACAATTTAAAAAGATAGGTTTAGATATTTCAGTTTGAATCAGTCCATTCGGTTCACTTTTGCTAAATCCAACAAAATCGCTGAAAACCTTAATTTTTATCAATTTTGAAGTAGGCTCTTTAAAAAAAACAGTTTCAATAGTGTCTGATTCTTCCTGTTTAAAATTTATTGAATATACTCCATCTGCCGGACTATAGTCCATTGATTTATAACCTAAATTTGGAACATAATTCATGAATTCGGATAAATCAAACAGGTATATTTTAGCATCTTTTTTGGAATTTACATTGTATAATGGACTTTTATAAAGTTTAGAATAATTTCTTTTTGTTGAAAATGGAATTGTATATGTATTTGTAAAATCAATCGGGCACCCATTAATATTCCCGGAAATATAAATATTAGAAAGTGAGCCATCACTAACCTCTAATTGTAAATATTTAATTTTATATTTTATGGAGTGGCATGATTTATTATATTTTAAGATTTCTTTTTGATCTCTCCGCGGACGTAAAAAACTTCTGCCTAATTTATAATATTTTATACTATTTACATTTTCCTTTTTATATTTTTTTTCAAAATGAGATGTATTAAATCTTTGGCAATATTTATTTGCAAGCCTATCAAATGTATTGTTTTTATCAAGATATAAATCTGTAACATCATATACAGATACATTTTTATAAGCATATAGGATTCCTGATTTTATAATTTCATCATTTTTTAACATACTATAATTAAATAGAATATTAATCCAAAGTTTACTAATATCATCATCATTTACACTTATACCAAGTTCTTTTATGTGTGATTTAAATAATTCTCTGAAAAGAATACCATCTTGATCTATGGTATTCATTTCAAATGAAATTTCATTTTTTTCTATACTAAAATAACTTAAATAATAGTTTATTTGTTTTTTTAATTCTATTATTAATCCAATATCAGGTAAGGGGTTAATAGTATCTTTCACCTTTTTAAGTGAGTCATATATAGATTTATATTGAGATTCTATATCTTTATTTTGCTTTTTAATTGCATCAATTACGAATCCGACATATTTATAAATTTCCAAATTAACTTCATATTCTTTATTACTATTAATTTCATTTAATAATTTTGTAATTGAATCTGAAATTTTGTTTGATTTATCTATTTTATCTTCTTCTCCTTTTTTTATTGTAAATAAACATACTGGGTTATTATTCCCATTTTTATAATTTGTAAAATACTTAGCCTTTATTTCATAGCTATTTGAATCTTTATCTTTAAAGCTACTTTTAAAGAAATATTCCTGAGCAAAAGAATGAATTACACATATCCATAATGCTGTAAATAAGTATATCTTTTTCATAAGTTTTTTAAATAAAATATTGTCTATTTTTTTAACCTTTCAACTTCCGTTTTAAAATATTTTCAAGCTTTTTTCCTTAACGGGCTTGCTTTTTGCAATAAATCATACCAGAACGGAGCACCGAGTGTTACTGCAAAAGCAGTAAGAATAATTCCGGCAATTTTCAATCCCCATGCGACAATAATTTCAAGATATGAGCCTTTGGGGCAAAGTGTATTGTCGTTGTACCAACCCACAGGAATAGGAAGTTTTTGCAATTCCTTTTTTATTTCTTTCATTTCGCCCAAAAGAGGTTTGCGTGCTTTCTTCGTCGTACTGTCATTTTCGATTGGCTGTGCGTTCATTAATTCCTTATGTTGTTCGGCAACTATGGGAGCCATAATGCTTATCATTTCTGCATTTTGAGTAGCAATGTTTTTGTTTTGCCACAATTGTTCTGTAATTCTGATGGTATCAATGTTTCCTACAATGGCAATCGCTATTGCAACAGAGAAAGAACATTTTTTTGCGTAAGAAGAAAACCAGCCTTTTACCCTGTCCATCGAATTGTTAAAAATAGATTCTATTTCGGCTAAAAGCTCTTCCGTTTTTATTCCTGGATAAGCAATCAGTATAGAAAGAATAGAATAAAGTTCCCCTTTGTTTTCCTTCTGGTTAATGATTTTTGAAAGAGTTTCAATGTCAGTTTTTCCCTTTCCAATCACACTGAGTAACGCCAATGCAAAATTTTTGGCAGGTATGGTGCTGGGAAATGTTTTCGGACTTTTTTTCAACGAAGTGATAAAAGGAGATTGCAACACTTTGGGCGCAATTTCTGCCCATTCTTCATCGAAAAAAAGGTTTTCCATCGCCTTTTTAAGTTTTATTGCCTTTTTGTGTAAAAATGAAAACCCCATTTCATTAACACCGGTAATAATCATAGCCAACAGAAAATAAACAAAAATTAGTGTGATGGCTATGTCGAGAATTTGTGAATTGAACATGGCTGAATGTATTAGTTAAAAAAATCCGTGAATTAGTATTGGCAATCTGCCGGAAACCTGTAACAGGATGTATTCTTTGCTTAGTTGTAATTTTCCCCCATTTTCCATTTTGTTTACCCTTTCGTAGCTTTTTAGCTTCCGATATATAAATCGGACTATGTAATAGCCTAATATACTTTCGTTTTGCCCCCTAAAGGCAAAGCCTCCAAAATCCTGTCTGATTTTTCACGCTCCCCAACGTGAGTACCCGTCGTTACCTGAAAAAGTGGGTTTTATTGGCAAAAAGGGATTGAAAAAGTTATACTCGATACAGAAATCGAACCCACAATTCAACGACGGAAAAACTAAGCTAAGGTAAGAAAAATTTTGTTTTGAATAGAAGCTGAAAAAAATAAAAAATAATATTACTTCCGGTGAAAGGGTAATAAATTTTGTTTCCCAACAGACAAATGTATTGTCTTAATTATAATGACAATAAAAAATTGAGAGTATCAACCCCATCGGCGTAATCCCATAACTCCGGCTCCTGGGCTGTGCCAAAAGGAATTGCCCCCGGATAATTTCCTACTATACATTGAATGTCATCACGGCGTTGGGCAATCGTTGTTTCCACCTCCGAAAGATTGTTGTAAACAGAATAATGTACTACCGACACTGCACTTTGTAATGTATTTTCTGGGCGGAAAAGCAGAATGCCAGTATCATAGTGCGCAATATTATTCATGATAAACAAAGATTTATGATAGTCGTAATTATTTCTGAATTTATTATGATCGATACAATAGCGAAAGGGAGCAATAGCATCTGATAACGGTTGGAAAGAATAGTTTTCAGGAACATATACAAAAGAAACACTGCGACAACCTAAGCCAAAATAAGTCAGCATATCGTTTCCCAATTTTTTGAGTTTGTCCGGCATTTCGTTCCCGGTAAGTATGGCTACGGAATTCCTGTTTTTCCGGATGATATTTGGATATTTTCCGAAATAATATTCGAAGTATCTCGAAGAATTATTACTTCCGGTGGCAATCACCGCATTAAAACCTGCAAGCTTATTTTCTGCAAATTCTATCTTTCCGGCAAAAGAAGGCTCTGCATCTATCAAAATCTGCGAAAGCACTGGCAGTAATTTATCATCGTTGGAGGACAACTTAATCAATGCTTTATGTCCGCTTACGAGTACACATAAAAAATCATGAAAACCTACCAGAGGAATATTCCCAGCCATCACGAGTGCAACTGTTTTTTGATCTTTAGATAAATTCAGTTTGTTGCGATAAGGGAGAAGCCAATGTTCCGTTTTGCTTTCTTCGAGAGAATTTCCGATGGAATGCAATGCTTTCAGGATATTTTCCCGGGTAAACCAGGGATTAAGATTACAGCTTTGCTGTATCGCTTCTTCCAGCTTTATAACATTTTCTTTAATAGCGTATCCACCCATTCCATCCGGAAAAGATTTCAAAAATTTCCCCAATAAATTAAATGCGTGTATTTGGGTTGCTGTTGTCATTTACTTTCCTAAATTTGTTGCTTAAAAGATTGTAAAATTACTACAAAAAATAATTGAAACTTATTTTAATAAACAACTTAAAATCATATTTTTATGAAAAAACATAATTTTAATGCCGGACCATCTATTCTTCCGAGAATAGCCATTGAAAACACAGCAAAAGCCGTTTTAGATTTGAACGGAATAGGAATGTCAATCCTGGAAATTTCGCATCGAAGCAAAGATTTTCAGGCAGTGATTGATGAAGCCGTAGCTTTATTTAAAGAAATGTTGAATATTCCTGATAATTATCACGTTTTGTTTCTTGGAGGCGGTGCAAGCCTTCAGTTTTGCATGGTTCCTTTTAACCTTTTGAATAAGAAAGCAGCTTACCTGGAAACAGGTGTTTGGGCAAAAAAAGCATTGAAAGAAGCTAAATTGTTTGGTGAAGTAGTTACTGTTGCTTCTTCTTCCGATAAGAACTTCAATTACATTCCTAAAGGCTGGACTATTCCTGCCGATGCTGATTATTTCCACATCACAACCAACAATACCATTTACGGAACCGAAATCCGCGAAGATTTCGACAGCCCTGTTACCTTAGTTGCCGATATGTCATCAGACATCCTGAGCCGTCCGGTGGACGTTTCCAAATACGGAATGATTTATGGCGGTGCACAGAAAAACCTGGGACCTGCAGGCGTTACCTTTGTAATTATTCGCGACGACATCCTCGGAAAAGTAGAACGCGCTATCCCAACCATGCTCGACTACCGTACGCATATTAAGGAAGGTTCGATGTTCAACACACCTCCGTGCTTGCCAATTTTCACCGTTAAAGAAACTTTAAAATGGATCAAAGAATTAGGCGGTGTAAAAGTGATGGAAGAAATGAACAAGAAAAAAGCCAACCTGCTTTATGATGCTATCGACAACAGCAAAATGTTTGTTGGAACCGTTGAAAAAGACAGTCGTTCGCGCATGAATATCTGCTTTGTGATGAAAGAACAATACAAAGACAAAGAAGAAGCTTTCATGGAATTTGCCAAAGGCAAAGGCATGGTAGGCATCAAAGGACATCGTTCCGTTGGCGGTTTCCGCGCTTCATGCTACAACGCACTTTCTATCGAAAGCGTTCAGGCATTGATTGATGCTATGCACGAATTTGAAAAAGCTAACGCATAAACCTCACCCCCTTACTCCCCCTCTCTAATGGAGAGGGGGCTGGGAGGAGAGGTGATAATTAAATTATAAAATCATGAAAAAAATATTAGTTGCAACCGAAAAACCCTTTGCAAAAGTTGCCGTGGACGGCATCCGCAAAGTAGTGGAAGCTGCCGGCTACGAACTGGTACTTCTGGAAAGTTATAAAAGCAAAGCCGAATTGCTTGGCGCTGTTGCCAATGCCGATGCTATGATTGTTCGCAGCGACATTGTTGACCGCGAAGTTGTAGAGGCTGCCAAAAATCTGAAGATTGTTGTACGTGCCGGTGCCGGTTACGATAACCTCGATTTGGCTGCATGTACTGAAAAAGGCATCGTTGCCATGAATACTCCCGGACAAAACTCTAATGCCGTTGCCGAACTGGCACTTGGCATGATGGTTTTTATGGCTCGCGGAATGTACAATGGCAAATCAGGAAGTGAATTAAAAGGTAAAAAATTAGGTATTCAGGCTTACGGCGCCGTTGGTCGTCTTGTAGCCAAAATTGCCAAAGGTTTTGGTATGGAAATCTATGCTTTCGATCCATTCGTTTCCAAAGAAGCCATTGAAAAAGATGGTGTTCATTGCATCGAAAAATTGGAAGATTTGTACAGCACCTGTCAGTATGTTTCGTTACATATCCCGGCAACTGCCGAAACAAAGAAATCAATCAACTTCAATCTTCTTTCAAGAATGCCTAAAGGTGCCGTATTGGTAAATACTGCCCGTAAGGAAGTTATCAACGAAGAAGAATTGCTGAAGATGTTTGCCGAACGTCCCGACTTTAAATACCTAAGCGATATTGAACCGGAATGCAAAGCCGAAATCGCCGAAAAATATGCCGGACGCTACTTCTTTACCCCCAAGAAAATGGGTGCCCAGACCGAAGAAGCCAACATCAATGCAGGCATTGCTGCCGCAAACCAGATTGCTGATTTCTTTACTACCGGAAATAAAAAATTCCAATTAAATAAATAAACTACCCCTCCCTGACCCTCCCCGAGTATTCGGGGAGGGAACTTCGGGATGGCGGAATCAATCAGATACTTTTTATCTGAAATCTCAAATTTTAAATCTTAACTTAAAAAATGGCTATACTAAAACCTTTTAAAGGACTGCGTCCTCCAAAAAAAATCGTAAAAGAACTTGCTTCACGTCCTTACGACGTACTTAATTCTGCCGAAGCACGCGTGGAAGCCGGTGGAAACGACTATTCGCTTCTGCACATCATAAAACCTGAAATTGATCTTCCTGTTGGCATTGACGAACACGACGAAGCTGTTTACAACAAGGCAAAAGAAAACTTTGAAAAATTCCAGAAAAACAACTGGTTGGTACAGGACAATGAAGAATGCCTTTATATTTATGCCCAGACCATGAACGGCAAAACCCAGTACGGGATTGTCGGCTGTGCCGGTGTGCAGGATTATATGAACGGTATCATAAAAAAACATGAACTTACCCGTAAGGACAAGGAAGAAGACCGCATGAAACATGTACGCATCACCAATGCCAACATGGAACCGGTATTTTTTACTTATCCCAACGTTAAGGAAATAGATGAAATTGTTGCTAAGTTTGTTAAGGAAAATGAACCGGAATATGATTTCACTTCCGTAGATGGCTTTGGACATCATTTCTGGGTAATCCGTGACAAGACTCTCGTACAGCGCATCGTTGACTTATTTGCTAAAGTACCTTATACTTATGTTGCCGACGGACATCACCGTACTGCTGCCGCTGCTTTGGTTGGAAACGAAAAGAAAAGCAATAATCCAAATCACACCGGTAACGAAGAATATAACTTCTTCCTTGCCGTACATTTTCCTGCCGACCAGTTAACAATCATTGATTACAACCGCGTGGTGAAAGACCTGAACGGACTGTCAAATGCCGATTTCTTAGCCAAACTTGGCAAAGTTTTCGATATTACCGAAAAAGGCAACGAAATTTACAAACCCTGCTGCCTGCATAATTTCAGCATGTATATTGATGGAAAATGGTACAGCATGACTGCCAAACCTGGAACCTTCAACGACAACGATCCGATAGGTGTGCTGGATGTTACCATACTTTCCAAATTAGTTTTAGACGATGTATTAGGCATCAAAGACCTGCGTACCGACAAACGTATTGACTTTGTTGGTGGAATCCGCGGCTTGGGCGAACTGAAAAAACGGGTGGACAGCAACGAAATGAAGGTTGCTTTTGCATTGTATCCGGTTTCTATGAAGCAGTTAATCAACATTGCTGATACCGGTAACATCATGCCACCAAAAACTACCTGGTTCGAGCCCAAACTTCGGAGCGGTTTAGTTGTTCATAAACTTGATTAAGCGATGAGTTTGGAGCTAGGAGCTATGAGCATATATATCCATAGCTCCTAACTCCCGGCTCCAAGCTAAACTAATTGCAGATTTGAGATTTAAAATTAAAAAGTATGGATGCCGCAGAATTAGTTCTCAAAACCTTAAAGGATGCCGGAGTGCCCATGAAATCCGGTGAAGTTGCCGAAAAAGCTGGCATTGACAAAGCGGAAGTGGATAAGATCATCAAGAAACTGAAAAAAGAAGAAAAGATCATTTCGCCTAAAATGTGCTTTTACCAAGCAAAGTAAACCACAAACACATCCCGCTGAAGGATGTAAACACTGAAACAACCTCTGTTATTTATTGTAGCAGGGGTTGTTTTGTTTTAATTTAAAAACCACGGAGGTACGGATATCACTGAAAAATGTTTAATGATTATTTGATACCCTACCTAAACAAATTTATTAATAAAAAATTCTTTGCGCCTATTTGCGAAGAACTCAGCGTATTCTTTGCGGTTAAATTTTTATTGCAAAGTTTGGAAAGAAATGCACAAAGAACCGCAAAGCCTGTCTTGTTGAAGAAATAACGTATCATACGGCGGGGAATTCAACTTATAAAGATTAAATTATTACAATATGTAATAATAGTTGAAATATTTCATAAATTTAACCATTTAATTAAATAGATTAATTAAATCATATAATTAATCTAAATGATTGATTTTTTGTTAACAAACTTTTTTCTGTATAAAATGCATATGATAAGCTTTTTGAAAAAAAATGTTTCAAATTAGGTTTAAGCGGATACGGGGATTTAAAAACGTCATTCAATGAGATAAAATTTTACAGAGAAAAACTAAAAAATACTTTTGTAAAAAATATTTACTGAGAACTGCAATGAAAAAGATGAACTATTTGAATTTATTTTTAATACTCCTTTTTTTCAACTTTACAAGCTGCGAAGATACTTTTCAATACAGCCCCTATGTTTCTATTGATAAGCTGAAATATAGAGAGTTAAATAATAAAAACTATAATGAAATAAAAAATAGCATTCAGAATCAGGATACATTTGCCTTTACTATAATCAGCGATAGCCATGCCTATTATGATGATTTTTATGGAGCCATTAATACTCTGAATAGAAACGTAGAAAGTGCTTTTACCATTCATACTGGTGATTTTTCTGATTGCGGATTGTTATGGGAATACAATAATAATTTCAAAATCATTGAAAAATTAAATAAGCCCTATTTAGTTGTTATTGGAAATCATGACTATTTATCTAATGGCTCTGATATTTATAATCATTATTTTGGAAAGAAAAATTTTTCCATAAGGATAGGGAAAAATAAGCTGGTATTTTTTGATGATATTGTTTGGGAAAGTATTATCCATCATCCAGATTTTGAATGGTTAGAAAATGAAATTTCTTCTACTGGAAGTGATACAAACGTATTTGTAGTAACCCATATTCCTCCCTGGACAGACCAGTTAGTCGGAGAAAAAGAAGAAATCTTCAGAAAAATGATGGCTGCCCATGATGTAAAAGCGGTTTTTTGCGGGCATGAACATAACTTTGAAATGAAAGATTATTACCAGGACAGCGTAATTTATGCAATTAGCGGTAGTGTTTGCAAACGTAATTATCTTCAGGTAAATATAACGGGAAAGACTTTTAATATAAAATGTATTAAATTTTGAAACAATATAAATACACATTAAAATTATTGCTTGGTTTTTCTTTGATACTATTATCTTTTAATTGTTATTCAGGCAAAGAAGTGAGTACGGAAAAAGTTTCCAGAGAAAACACTTTTTCGTTGATACCTGATTATCTTAAGCTACAATATGCTGGTAATATAGGTTATGGCTCAATTGGAATAGGTTATTTCTGGCAGAAAGACCATGCTCAAACCGAAATTTTTTATGGTTTTGTACCTTCTTGGGCTGGTGGAAATAATATTCGAACAGTAGCTATAAAAAATATGGCCAATCTTTTTGTTTTTCGCCCTGGTAGTAATATCCTTATCAAACAACAGGTTGGTTTTTCCACTAATTTTGCTTTTACCAAAAAAACCTATTTTGAACTGCCTGATTATTATCCAGATAATTACTATTCCACTAATGCAATTCATTTTATGCCGTTCCTTTCACAGGAATGTATAATTTATTTTAAAAAATACTGTTTCGTAAAAAAAGTAGGTTTTTATTCCGAATGTAGTGCCGTGGATACCTATTTATATCAAAGCCTGAAATATAAACAGATAAAATTTTCGGATGCCTGGAGCCTTGCTTTGGGAGCAGTTATTTCTTTTTAGTCTCAAAATATCTTATCTGATTAAAATATTTTTCTTATAAATATATAATGACAACTATTGCTACATGTAATATATATTTATCTTTGCAAAGTCCATTAAATCTATCAGTTTACTGTACATTAAGTATAATTTAATTAAAAAAAATATATATGATTAAAAAATATATTTCAATTGTATTGGCATCCATAGTTATTGGTATGACATTTATATTGTTTATTCGTTGTGGTTCAGGCGGAAATTCAAAAAATGAAGGCACCGGCAAAGAATTAAAAGGAAGAATAAGCATTTCCGGTGCGTTTGCCCTTTATCCTCTGACTGTAAAATGGGCAGAAGAGTTTCAGAAAATTCATCCGGATGTTAAAATTGATATTTCTGCCGGAGGTGCCGGTAAAGGAATGACAGATGCTCTTTCTCAAATGGTTGACTTGGGTATGTATTCTAAAGAAGTGAGTAAGGAAGAGCAGAAAAAAGGCGCCTGGTGGATTGCTGTTACCAAAGATGCTGTTTTGCCAACCATTAATGCAAAAAACCCACTCATTAAAGATATTCTCAGTAAAGGGATTACGAAAACTCAATTTTCAGATATTTACATCACAGGCAAAATAAAAACCTGGGGACAATTATACGGTAATGCAAGTAGTGTAAAATCCAAAATAAATATTTTTAACCGTTCGGATGCATGCGGAGCTGCCGAAATGTGGGGCAAATATCTTGGCAAAAACCAGGAAAGCCTTTTAGGAATCGGCATTTATGGCGATCCGGGTATTGCAGAAGAAGTAAAAAAAGACCCTTTATCCATTGGATTTAATAATGTTATCTATGCCTACGACATCAATACACGTAAAAAATATGTAGGCTTGGAAATTTTGCCAATTGATATAAACGAAAACGGGAAATTAGACCCCGAAGAAAATTTCTATAGCAATTTGGATAGCATTATGAATGCCATTAAAACAGGGAAATATCCTTCTCCTCCGGCTCGCGACCTTTATTTTGTATCCAAGGGTAAACCAACAAACCCTTTAGTTGTTGAATTTATACATTGGATTCTTACCGATGGCCAAAAATTTGTTAACGAAGCTGGTTATGTGGACTTCCCAGAGGAAAAGCTCAACAAAGAGTTACAGAAAATAAGTAATTAAAAAGTGCGAAGATTTTCCGTCAAACGGCATTTACGAAATACCCTTCATAGCTACTGGATGATTATCTGCTTGATTTTGCTGATAATCATTCCTATTTTATTAGGTATCGGGCTATACCTGAAATCCAAAATGCTGCTCGATAATCACCCTTTGTACCAATTGTTGTTTTCCAGTGAATGGAAACCACTAAGCGGAAAATTTGGATTTCTTTCATTCATCATCAGCTCGTTGTGGGTAACAATCCTGGCTTTGCTCATTTCCGGGCCAATTTGCCTGCTCACCTCCATTCACCTTACACAATATGCAAAAAAAAGGGTTTTGCGGTTGATGCATCCTGTAATTGATATACTTGCCGGCATTCCATCGGTAATTTATGGTGTATGGGGTATTTTAGTCATAGTTCCTTTTATTTCAGACTATTTAGCACCCATGATGGGAAAACAAACAACCGGTTTCAGCATCCTTGCTGGTGCTCTGGTTTTATCGGTAATGATCATTCCTTTCATGTTGAACATCTTGATTGAAGTTTTTAGTACTATTCCTGAAGAGCTTAGCGAAGCATCGCTCTCATTGGGAGCCACCAAATGGCAAACCATTAAGTTCGTATTACTTAAAAAGGCTTTCCCTGGAATAATTTCGGCGCTTGGCTTAGGGCTTTCGCGAGCTTTTGGTGAAACCATAGCAGTTTTAATGGTAGTAGGCAACGTTACCACCATTCCAAAAGGATTGTTCCAACCGGGCTATCCTTTACCTGCCCTCATCGCAAATAATTATGGCGAAATGCTTTCCATCCCCATGTACGATTCGGCATTGATGCTGGCTGCACTGGTGCTGTTTGTTATCATCATCTTTTTCAACTTTGCTTCGCGCATTGCCATCATAAATATAGAAAAAAACGACTAACCTATGTTGCAGCAATTCAGACATACAGAAGAAAAGATTTTCAGGATAATCATGTTTTTATCTACCAGCGTGATAATACTGGCACTTGCCCTGATCATTTTCAGCGTTTTGTATAAAGGTTTGCCTTCTTTAAGCTGGGAGATGATTAGCCAGAAGCCTAAAGGCGGATTTTATTTTGGTAAAGAAGGTGGTATCCTGAATGCCATTGTAGGCTCGCTATACTTAGCCATAGGCTCTACATTTCTGGCATTTATCATCGGCTTGCCAGTAGCCCTTTACATGAATATTCATCTTGTAAAGAGAAAAAAACTGGCAAACACCCTTCGCTTCTTCTTAGATGTAATGTGGGGTGTTCCATCCATCGTTTACGGAGCATTCGGCTTTACGCTGATGATTTTTTTCGGAATAAAGACTTCGCTGCTTGCAGGTATCATAACCGTAACCCTTTTTATCATCCCTATTATGGTACGTGCGATGGACGAAGTATTGAAAACCATTCCAATGGGATTACAGGAAGCATCTTTGTCGCTTGGCTCCACCAAATCAGAAACGGCATACCGGGTCTTTTTTCGTCAGGCTTATAGCGGAATGGTAACTGCCATTCTTCTTTCTTTCGGAAGAGCCATAGGTGATGCCGCTGCGGTACTTTTTACCACGGGATACACCGACAATATCCCTACCGGGTTAAACCAACCTACTGCCACACTGCCACTTTCCATATTTTTCCAACTTGGGTCTCCTTTGGAAGAAGTCAGGGACAGAGCTTTTGCTTCAGCAGTGGTACTTACATTTATTATACTTGTAATAAGCATATTAGCCAGATTTTTTTCCCGCCGGTACCAAAAGCATAAAATTAATTTTTAACAATGGGCAATCCTTCAAAAATCAAAATACAAAACCTTGATTTGTTTATCGGGAAGCAGCAAATATTGAAAAATATCAATGCCGAAATTCCTGAAAAAAAAATTACGGTGATACTTGGTCCTTCGGGATGCGGCAAAACCACTTTGTTAAAGTGTATGAACCGCCTCACAGATTTGTATCCTGACATCAAAGTGAAAGGCAATGTTTTTATTGATGACATTGACGTGCTGAATACAAACGAAGATATCACCCGAATAAGGCAAAAAATGGGCTTGCTTTCGCAAAGGCCTTATCCACTGCCAATGAACATTTACAAAAATGTAGCTTACGGACTGCGCATCAGCGGAAGGCTGAACAAAAACATTTTAGATAAAAGGGTAGAAAACTATCTTCGACAGGCAAACCTGTGGGAAGAAGTGAAAGACAGGCTAAAAGACCCTGCTTCCAAACTTTCTATCGGGCAGCAGCAGCGGCTTTGCCTTGCACGCGGACTTGCCGTTGATCCGGAAATCATTCTTGCCGACGAACCTACCTCTGCACTTGATCCCATTTCAAGCACAGTAATTGAGGAGAAATTTGTGGAACTGAAACAAAATTACACCATCGTAATGGTTACTCACGTGCTGAGACAGGCAAAACGTATCGCCGACAACGTGGTATTTATGTACATGGGCGAAGTTATTGAGCAGGGAACTGCCGGGGAAGTGTTTGAAAACCCCAAGGAAGAAATCACAAAACAATACCTTAAAGGCATTTTTAATTAATTTCTATGTACAAAACACATTGACTATGAAATTTAAAACTTTTACTCTAATTTTAATTGCTTTGCTTGCGAATACAGCACTTAGAGCCCAATTTGTTCTTGATGGCGAATTGCGTCCCCGCGCCGAACTGCGCGACGGATATAAAAAACTGCCAACTTCCGAAACCGATTTTGCCGCACTGGTTACCCAGCGTACCCGGCTAAATTTCAAATTTAATTATCAAAAATATTCCGGAAAAATTACGGTTCAGGATGTAAGAATCTGGGGAGACGAAAAGCTGAAACAGGATAATCCTTCTCTTGGCGTGTACGAAGCATGGGTGGAGCTTCCGGTTTACGATAGCATCTCTATAAAAATCGGTCGTCAGGAACTGGTTTACGACAACGAGCGACTTTTGAGCAACAACAACTGGCAGCAACAGGCACAAACCCACGATGCTTTATTGCTGAAATACAAACGCAACGGCTGGCAAATTGATTTTGGTACGGCTTTTAACCAGGCAAAGGACACCGTTTATTCCACCGATTATTCTTTAAAAAGTATTAAAGGCAATTATAAAACACTCAATTTTTTGTGGATTACCAAAAAGATTAATAACCTAAAATTATCCGCCATAGGCATTGCCGATGGTTTTCAGAAAGCCGGAACAACCAACACCAATTATGTTCGTTTAACTTATGGTGGCGTTGCCGATTACAAAGTTAAAAAATTTGGTGCTGCCATACGTGCTTTCTGCCAGTCGGGTAAAGATGTAACCGGTGTAAATATCGCTGCTTTTTATGTAAATCCGGAAATATATTATTCTCCAATTAAAGAGTTTACATTAAATCCTGGTATTGAAGTCATCTCAGGTAAGGATGGTAAGGATGCAGATAATGAAGATGTAAACTGTTTTTCCACCCTTTATGGAACCGGCCATTCTTTCGACGGGCACATGGATTATTTTACCGATATGCCCAAACATACCAAAGGTGCCGGGCTGATAGACGCATACCTGAAACTTACGTGTAAACTTTCCGCAAAGTCAACTTTCAAAACCGATTTCCATTACTTTGCCTTAGAAAACAATTATTTGGATGCCGGAAAATCTATTGATAAATATTTAGGAACCGAGGCAGATATGTCATTGAAAGTAGATTTTTCCAGAGAAGTAAGTCTGCAGATAGGCTATTCAGCCATGCTTGCCGGTAAGTCTATGGAAACCATTATTGGTGGTGATTCCAGCCGCATTGGCAACTGGGGTTGGACAATGCTTACCATTAAGCCAACCTTGTTTTCTTTAAAATAGGACAAAATTTTTTACTGAAATAAAAATAGCTTTTCGGGCATCCGGTAAGCTATTTTTTTTGACAAACATTATAATCTAAGAATGGCTTGCAACTTTACGTCGAAGTCGGGTTATAAATTAGTCTGAACTTGAAACAAATTATTGAAAATATTTCTGGAAATGAGCCCCTACTGCGGAGCAATGTCCTGAAAAGTTTTGGAAGCTAATCCAACTGCGGAGTAACAGAATAAGCTGCCGTAAAATGTGCTGTGTATTGCAATTGCATTATTCAACCCTTCCCGGGTACCCTTCCAGTGCTTCTTTCAAACATTTTACCGCATTTTTAAGGTCTTCTTTTTTAAGAACGTACGCAATACGGACTTCGTTTTTGCCCAAACCGGGTGTGGCATAAAAGCCTGTAGCAGGGGCAAGCATCACTGTTTGATTTTCGAAATTGAAGTCTTCGAGCAACCATTGACAAAACTTGTCAGAATCATCAATAGGCAAGCCAATAATGGTATAAAACGCGCCTTTAGGCATGGGTGCAACAACGCCTTTAATTTTATTTAATTCGGCGATAACAAAATTTCTGCGTGCAATATATTCGTTATATACTTCATTGAAATATTCAGGAGGAGTTTGCAAAGATGCCTCCCCAGCCACCTGCCCGAGAGAAGGCGGGCTTAAACGAGCCTGTGCATACTTCAGGGCAGCACCCATCAGGCATTTGTTTTTGGAAATCAAAGCGCCTATACGAACGCCACATTCACTGTAACGTTTGGATACCGAATCTACCAAAACCACATTTTCAGCAATACCGTCAAGCTTCATCACCGAAAAATGTGTGGTACCATCATAGCAAAATTCGCGGTAAACCTCATCGGCAAACAAATAGAGGTCGTATTTTAAAACAAGCAGCCTAAGCTGCTCCAATTCTTCTTTTGAGTACAGGTATCCCGTAGGATTATTTGGGTTGCAAACGAGAATCGCCTTTGTTTTCGGGGTTATTTTCTTTTCAAACTCGACGATGGGAGGCAGAGCGAAACCATTTTCAATATTTGAAGTGATGGGAATTACTTTTATGCCCGATTGTATAGCAAAACCATTGTAATTTGTATAAAACGGCTCGGGAATAATTACTTCATCCCCAGGATTTAGACAACACATCATTGCAAAAATAAGCGCTTCAGAACCCCCGGTGGTAATTATAATATCATCATATTCAATATTTATTCCAATCTTTTGGTAATACCCGGCAAGTTTACGGCGGTAGGACTCATTGCCCGCCGAGTGGCTGTATTCTATCACACGCTGGTCGAATGTTCTTATAGCCTGAATAGCAACTTCTGGCGTTTTAATATCAGGCTGTCCTATATTAAGATGGTAAACTTTTATCCCCCTTTTCTTGGCAGCTTCTGCAAAAGGAACAAGTTTTCGGATAGGTGAAGCTGGCATTACATGAGCACGTTCGGAAATTTTTGGCATAACTATTTATTTTGAAATATGATTACAGAGTTAATGATCGGCAAAATTAGTAACTTTTTTTACTAAGAATAGTAATTTGTAGAAATAAAAAAGCCCGTTGTATTAACGGGCTAAAATATATTTACTACATAAAGCTAAGTTTATTTTGCAACAGGCATAGTCCCTTTGTTAACATCTTTAATCGGGGCTTGGGTGGTGTTTTTGTCTACCACTTCACCTTGAATTTTCAGTACAATGGTTGAGTTTTTTGCATTGGAAACCACTGTTACTTGTTTGGCAAATTTTCCCGTTCGTTTTGTATCATACTTAACTTTAATCACATCCGATTTCCTGGGTAAAATAGGTTTACGAGGCCATTCGGGAATAGTGCAACCACAGGAAGAAGTAACACTTGTAAGAACCAGGGGTTCTTTTCCTGTGTTTTTAAATTCAAATTCACAGTTTCCATCACCTTCCTGCAAAATGGTTCCATAATCATGAACAATCTTGTTAAAGGAAATTTCGGGCGCATTTTTATCAGGTGCCTGATTCTTAACTGGCTCCTGGGCAAAAGCAAACGAAAACACTAACAGCAAAATAGTGGTAAGAACAATAAGTTTTTTCATAAGATAATTATTATTAGTATTTTATGTAAATTTTAACACACAGCAACAAAAATAAAAAAAAATATAGCTTGTAGGTAATATTTTTTATTTTTTTAACAAATTTTATACCGAAAGCCTATATAAAAGAAATATTTCGTAACTTAATTTTAATACTTTTGCAGCGTACAATGGACGTTAATGCTTAGCAGATCAAAATTAATATTTGTTTTAATTGCCTTATTTTTAGTTTTTAGCATGTGCTGCCCCTGTAAAAAGGGATCAGTTACAAAAGCTGGCAATGTTACGGGTGTAGCTGCATTACCCCACACAATTATCTATAAAACAAAGGGTGAATACAGCATTCTGGTTCCGGTCATACTTTCTGAAGACAAAAAAGAAATAGTATCTTTTCCGGGTGTTAACGATGTGTATTATCAGGGTAAATTGGCCTTACCCACGCTTCTATCTAATAGTTTCTGGCTTGACAACCGTGGAATTAATGAGAATGTCGCATTCATAAGTTTAACGTATTTACAATATAGCCAGTTAAAAATTACTCCTACTGGCAAGGAACTTTATCGCCTGATAATTGATAAAAATCCTCTTTTGCAGATGTATGACTGTGGTTTGAAAACAAAAATTACTATCGAACAAATAAATAATGCCATTGAAAAAGGTGATTTTTCTGCTTTTAAACGGTTAAAATAAACATTGTTAGAAATAACTTGTTTTTGAAATTTACTAAATTTGAAGAATTCTTGAAAAAACGAATAGAAACAATAAGCGAACTTGACGGGAAAAAATTTTACTTTAGTTTTTTAGCCGGAGCTCAACGGATATTTGAAAATCAAAACATTTTAAATAAAATTAACGTTTTTCCGGTTCCGGATGCCGATACGGGAACTAACCTTGCTTTTACGATGCGTTCTATCGTAGATAGTAATATCCCTACTGATAATCCTAAACTTGCAGCAACAGCACTTGCCGAAGCGGCTATGTCTGGTGCGCGAGGCAACTCAGGGATTATCTTTGCACAATTTTTATACGGAATCAGTTGTGAAATTGAGAATGAGGACAATCTTAATATTGATGCCTTTGCAAATATTGTAAAAAAGTCTGTGAAATATGCTTACGAAGCTATTGCCCATCCTGTGGAAGGCACTATGATAACAGTTATAAAAGCCTGGGCTGAATATGTTTATTTGATAAAAGATGCTTTCGATGATTTTGTAAAACTCATCATTGAGGCTTTAAGAGCAGCATATGAATCCTTACAAAAAACCACTCAACAATTGGAAGTACTGAAAAAAGCAAATGTGGTGGATGCAGGAGCCAAAGCTTTCGTTTTTTTTCTGGAAGGCATGGTGGATTTTTTCAGGCAACAAGAGGTGATAAAAATTGTACCGCCCGAAATAATATCAGCAACAGCAGATTTTGATGCATTATCTCATGAGGAAATTACTTTTCGCTATTGTACTGAAGCAATGATAACTCTTAATGACTTATCAGCAATATCAAAAAATAAAATTAAAGAAAAAATTGAACCGATGGGAGACTCGCTTGTAATAGCAGGTTCTCCCCAAAAAATGCGTTTACATATTCATACGGATAATCCTGCAAAGGTTTTTTCCGTATTAGCTTCTTATGGTACCATATCTTACCAAAAAGTTGATGATATGGCTAAACAAAAAGAAATTGCCATAAACCGAAAGTGGGATACAGCCTTACTCACTGATTCCGTTTGCGACATACCTGAAGAACTTCTTGAAAAATATCAGATTCATACTATCCCTCTTAATATTCATTTTGGTAAAAACAGTTTTCTTGATAAAATCACCATTACACCGAATGAATTTTATACAATGCTCGAAAAAAGCAAAGATTATCCCACTTCTTCACAACCCTCTTATGCCGATTTGGTAAGTAAGTTCAGCTATTTATCCACACATTATAAAAATATTTTTGCCGTACATATTTCGGATAAACTCAGCGGAACATTTTTTAATAGCGAAAAAGCTGCCCAAAATGTAACGGAAAACATGGGAAAACCTATATCTGTAGTTAATTCAAAATCAGTTACAGGCGCGGAGGGATTGCTGGTTTTGCGTATTGCCCGGGCTATCCAGAATGGAGAAAACTTCAAAAGTATTAATACCGAAATTCCAGAATGGGTTAAAAAATCCCGGCTCATAGTAAGTCCGAGTACTTTAAAGTATTTTATCCGGGGTGGAAGAGTCAGCCCCATGAAAGGATTAATTGCAAAAATACTTAATGTAAAACCCATTATTACAATTGATGCTGAAGGAAAACCCCAAGTGCACGAAAAATCCTTTTCTCAAAAAAGCAGTATCCGAAAAATTCTTCGGCAAATTGCAGCAATAGTGGAAAAAGAAACTATATGGGAATATGCTGTTGTTCATGCTAATAATAACGATTTAGCATCCGGTTTAGCTTTAAAACTTGAAAAAATTATTGGCAAAAAACCTGCTTTTATTTACAATATCTCTCCGGTGGTGGGTATTAGTGCCGGAGCAGGCACTGTTGCAGTATCTTTTCTCTTAGATTAGGATTTAAGGTGTAAAATCCATAAACAAAAAATCCCGGCAAATGCCAGGATTTTGCGGTCCGGACGGGACTCGAACCCGCGACCCCGTGCGTGACAGGCACGTATTCTAACCAGCTGAACTACCGAACCAATATATTGTAATGAACTTAATATAACTTTCCGTTTGGATCCGAAAAGCTGTGCAAAGGTAATCTTTTTTTCTACTCATCAAAATAAATGAGAAATTTTTTTAAAAAAATTCTCAAACTAACTACTCAATAATCAATTTTTTATAAAAAAAATGATTATCATCAGAAATTTTTACAAAATACAATCCCGCAGGTAATCCGGTGGTTTGTATTTGTATTTCAGTGTTATCAACAAAAGAATCCCGATAGACGCAATTGCCTGTTGCGGCATACATTTCCACATCTACCGCCTGCATTTCAGGAAGTCGTACCTGAAATGAAGTATTGGCTGGGTTAGGGTATAAAAGTATACCATCGCCGGTTTCTGTTTCGCAAATTCCAACAGTCGTACTTGTATACTCGGCATTCCATCCTGTAGATGTGTTTAACTCGTCGGTATAAAAAAGGATAAACAATTTATCGGTTGCTACGTGAATAGTTTCTGGTATGGTATTGCCCGAATACTCGCCGATAAGCTCCTGGGTGGTGTAATTATAAATCTTTAGAAAATCATTTTCCTGTTCAATATCAAATGAATTGAAATCGAGTGTTATGGACTGAGCGCCCGGTGGGCTGATTTTCCATTGACATATAGAGTTATTCTGGTAGTTATATCCGCCACTACCGTCAGAAAAAATACCAGAACTACCAGTAAGTGTTTGTAATCCACTGCAAAACTCTGCTATCGGAGCTTGATAAGTTGCAGTCCATCCCTGCATGGGAGTAGTGCTAGTTACTATAAAAGTAATAAACATTTTATCACCAGTAGAATGCAATACGGGAGGAAGGTTGGTTCCCGAAAAAATTCCCAACAATGGAGCGGTTGTATCAATCCCGTCGTACACTTTCATAACATCCATATCCTGTACCGTTGCAAATTTGTCAAAAGATAAGGTAATTGAAGATACGGTATCATCCGGAACCAGCAGCCAACTGCATGCTGCACTTGCCTGATAGTTGTTTACAGGTCCACTGCCATCATCAATAGTTCCACAATGGTAATTGAGAACATGATTATCACAAAAATAGGGATAATTATCCCCAGGAACTATATTTACGATAGCGCCTTGTCCTTCTGTAAAATTTTGTCCACCTGGGTTCAGATTATTAAGATAAAAATATCCATTATACGATCCGCTCCAGCCCCAGTTGAAATGGAAATAGGCATCACCCTGATAGCCATCCACATTAAAAGCATGTCCCCCTGAGCCATAGCCATTATAGTACAAGGGATGTAACTGATCAAGGTTATCTTTCAGCAGCGACGCCCATTCCTCTTCCGTATAATTTTCCTTATCGAGCAACGTAACTTCGTCAGAGTAATTAAAATACGTTTTCAATGCCTGGACAGCATCCCAACTGTTAGCACCGGAACCGCTTGGAGAATAGGTCATATTCACAGCAATCCCGCAATGATAAAGCAGCGTTGCCATGGAGACATTCCCTGTCTGACTGATAGAATTGGTCATATTTTCCCATTGATAAGTCGTGTTGCCAAAATCTGCCGATAGATAGCCATATTCAGAATAATAGCCATGTGATCCAGTTCCCTGCAAAGGGTATCGCCAGTAGTACATTACCTGTGCCATAGCGGTAGCCACGCAACCGGCATATACATGTCCGGAGGGTCCTCCGGGGTCGGAAGGGCATAATTCGTTGTAGTGCGAACCTTGATCCCATGATGAAGAAAGCAATGGTTCAATGGCATCTTCATTTTCCGGGAACGATTGCATTGTATTACACGCCCATAGTGTCCAGGCATCAGAGGTTTTTTTATCGGCAGGAAGTTGTTGTTGTTCAGCAAATACAATTTGTTGGGCATACCCCTGCATCCAGGCAGCAAAATTCGCAGGTTTTTCATCATTCCGGTAGCTTCCCTCAAAGGAGTAGCCCAGCACAGGATATGACCTGTCGCTTGCCGAAATGATTATAAAACCACCCTCCGAAAAATTAAAAACATAATATGCTGGCATTCCGGAAAAATTTTCGGTACAAACATATTCAGCCTTACCACCTGAAACTGTGTATTGTGGATGTAAAAAGATTTTTCCTGAAAAAAAATATTGTGCTACACTTTGGGCTTTTTTTTCAGGAACAAAACCAGCTTGACTTTGCAGAAAAAAACATACAACGATAAATAAAAATAAAAAGGTTTTTTTTGCCATTGAGATAATGAATTAAAAAAAATGCCATCCAAGGAAGGACGGCATTTTTAAAATATTTTTTAAATTAGTTAATTACAACTCTTTTGTTTACAACACCCTTGTCCGAAATAATACGGAGTAAATATATTCCGGCAGAAAGGTTTTTCACATCTATGGTTTCAAAATAATAACCTGAGAAATTATCCTCAGTTTGGTTATAAACTACATTGCCGGACGCAGATACCAACTGTACAGTAAGACTCTGCAATTCGGGAAGAGTGAAAGTAAGGTTCAGGTTTTCTTTTGTCGGATTAGGATATACCATAAAATTGTTAAAAATACTCTTGTCAGCTATCCCAACGTTTCCAATTTCCCATTGAGCCTCAAAACCTGCTGCAGTTCCATAATCCCCGGTTTTGAAAATAAGGTATAATTTACCACTTGCACAAGTAATAGGAGCAGGCAATTCAGAGCCAGTACATGCTGCAAGTAATTGGTTATTACTTAAATCGTAAACTTCCAGAAAGTCCTCTTCGTCAGCAGTTTCAAAACTGTTAAATGTTAAAGTTATTCCATCGGCATTTAATGGCTGGATTTTCCATCGGCAAATAGACCTATTGTTATAATTTTTATCGTCGCTTCCGTCGTTAATAGTTCCTGTTGGCTCCGTAAGGGTGGTGATACCACTGCAATAGGTAGGATAAACGGGAGTATACTCAATAATAAATCCTTGACTTCCTGTATTGTTATTGGTAATAAAATTAACAAATACCTTGTCGCCGGTAGAAGTGATGATAGCCGGTAACGTAGTACCTGAATAAGCGCCTAACAAGGGTGCATTGGCATCGGAGCCGTCGTAAATCTTAACGGTATCACCGGCTGCAATATCCATAGATGTAAAATTAAGGTTGAAATACCGTATTGAATCGGGGGGAGCAATCAACCATGAACAGTTTTTATTATCTTCATAGTTGGAAAGCGGACCACTTCCATCTTCGAACGAACCGGAAGTAGAGGTAAGCGTAGTGGTTCCGCATCCATAAGGATAATCCTGCCCCGGAACAAAGTTTTTTACCATACCTTGTGACAAATTAAAGCCATGTACATCCTGAAGCGTGAAATATCCGTTGTCCGATCCGCTCCATCCCCAGTTGAAATGGTACAAATTGGAAGGTGTAGTAATCTGGTATCCATCTAAAACAAAAGCATGTCCTTCACCCTCAGAAGTTATTCCCGAGTAGTAAAGAGGTTTTTTTTCGTTAATACTTTGCTGTATCATGTTCTCCCATGCTGTTGGGGTATAACTCATTTTATTCAAATACTGGGTAAGAGAAGAGTATTTAAAATAATTGATTAATGCTGGGGGTACATAGGTACTGTAAGCTCCCGAGCCGTCAACACCATAATCCATATCCACTGCCACTCCATTATGGAACATTATTTCCGCTACAGGGAGAATGCTGTTTCCACTGGTACCATTTGTCGAGTTGAGCATAGCGTCCCACTTGTAAAAAGTCTCTCCATAATTTGCCGTCAGAACACCGTAAGGTGGATTGTTGTAAGAATGCGAACCTTGTCCCTGCAATGGATAACGGTAATAATACATTATCATTGACATTGCGGTAGCTACACATCCTGTTAGGGCATGCCCACCAGTTCCTGCTGCATCTTCCGGGCACATTGCATTATACGGGTAAACCTGATCCCATGTCATAAGTACTAACGGAGACACATCCCTTGCACCATCAATGGCAGTAAGATTAGCTACTTGGGTGGTTAATAAATGATTCCATGCGCTTTGTGTTTTTTCATCAGCTACCAGAGATTGGCTACGAGCAAAAGCAACCTGTTCAGTATAAGTGCTCATAAAACTCTTAAAATTGGCATTTTCCATGCTGAAATTACTTTCAGTTGAATATCCAAGAATAGGTGTCAGCACATCTTCTGCCGAAACAATGATGAATCCTTTAGGCTCTATGCTGAATATATAAAAAGCAGCATCTCCATCTTTTTTCTGAATATACACATCGCTAAAATGGATATTATCATAACTGATACTGCCATAGTATTGGTTGTGAACTTCATAATAAAAATTTTGTGCAACACGCTCTGCATCTTTCTGCTCAACTTTCCATGCGTAACTGCTAGTTATTCCGAATAAGAAAAAACAGATAAATAATAGTAATGATTTGTTTTTCATGTGATTAATTGTTTTGATTTTTTATTTAAAACGGACAAAGATAAACGAAAAAACGAAACAATATATGGGTAAGTTAAAAAATATTTCATTTAAATAAACCCTGTTTTTGTAATTTTGAACAGCCTAAGTAATCAAAAACTTCACATGATGAAAATAGTAATCAAAAACATCAAAGAATTAATAAGCGTTGAATATAAACCCGTTACATGTATATCAGGCAAGGCAATGTCAAAATTGGAAACCATCAATAATGCATGGCTGCTAATAGACAATGGGAAAATTAAGGATTTCGGCAAAATGGAAGACCTATTTCCTTACCTGCCTGAAATACGGCAAACCACTATTAAAGAAATTGATGCCTCCGGCAAAATGGTTTTTCCTTCATTTTGCGACAGCCATACCCACCTGGTGTATGCTGGGAGCCGCGAAATTGAATACGTAGATAAAATCAGAGGGCTTAGCTATGAGGAAATTGCCCGTCGCGGGGGCGGAATCCTGAATTCGGCAAGGCGGTTGCACGAAACTTCGGAAGATGAACTTTTTGAACAGGCAATGCCCCGGATAAATGAAATTATCAAACTGGGAACTGGTGCAGTAGAAATTAAAAGTGGTTACGGATTGACCGTAGAAGATGAAATTAAAATGCTCAGGGTAATCAAAAAGCTGAAAGAGCATTCGCCGGTAACCATAGTACCTACTTTTTTGGGAGCACATGCCGTACCTGCTGAATTTAAAGGAAGACAGGAGGAATATGTTGACCTGATCATCAGTGAAATGATTCCTCAGATTGCCGGCGAAGATCTGGCAGATTACATTGACGTGTTTTGCGACCACGGTTTTTTCACCGTTGAGGATACGGAAAGAATACTGATGGCTGGTATGAAATATGGTCTCCGCCCGAAAATTCATGCCAACGAACTGGGCTATTCCGGTGGAATTCAAACAGGAGTAAAATACAATGCGCTATCGGTGGATCATCTGGAGTACACTGGTGATGCCGAAATTGATGCCCTGCTCGGTAGCGAAACCATGCCTACGGTATTACCGGGAGCCGCATTTTTCCTTAATATGGCATTGACTCCTGCCCGAAAAATGATAGAAGCTGGTTTGCCAGTGGCTTTTGCAAGTGATTTTAACCCGGGATCATCTCCCAGCGGCAACATGCAACTGGTACTCTCCATGGCTTGTATCATGTATCGTCTTACTCCTGAAGAAGCAATAAATGCCACAACAATAAATACTGCATATGCCATGGGTTTAAGTGAAACGCATGGAAGCATTGCCCGTGGCAAAGTAGCTAACCTATTTATCACCAAGGAAATTCCTACTTATGCTTTTATGCCTTATGCTTATGGCAGCAACAAGGTGGAAACTGTAATTCTTAATGGAAAAATAATTAAATAGATAGAAATAATGAAAACAATAGGACTCATTGGCGGCACAAGCTGGCAATCAACGCTCGATTATTACCGTATTATTAACCAATTTACGGCGGATACGCTCGGCGGACACAACTCAGCAAAAATCATTCTTAATTCTATCAATTTTGCCGAGGTGGAAATTTTTATGAAAGGATCAGATTTTAACGGGCTTGCAAATTTTCTAATCCAAAATGCAAAAATGGTTGAAAAAGCCGGAGCCGACATGCTTTTGCTTTGTGCCAATACTATGCACCTTATTGCCAAAGAAGTACAGCAATCTATTCATATTCCGTTAGTACATATAGCCGATGCCACCGTAGAGGAACTGATGAAGGCAAACATCCGTTCGGTAGGTTTACTGGGAACACTGATTACCATGGAACAACAGTTTTTTTCGTCAAGAATCAGGGACAAAGGCATCGAAGTACACATTCCTGAAGAAACCGACCGAAAATTTATTCATAACATCATTTTTAATGAACTTTTCTATGGCATCCGTAACCCGAAATCGAAAGAACAATTTCTTTCAATAATCAGTAAACTAAAAGGCAAAGGTGCCGAAGGGATTATTCTCGGTTGTACCGAAATTCCACTACTGATTGCGCAGGGAGATGTAAATGCACCTCTGTTCGATACCACAAAAATTCATTGCATGGCTGCAGTGAAATTGGCGTTGGCTTCCTGAAATATTTTTTCTTTATTTACTTGCATACCTTCTTATTTTTTTGTAATATTCCCATTCCTTAAGCAAGGAGGGTGTTATGAAAAATATCAATAAGTTAATTACAGTATTTCAAATGCTTATACTTTCAGGGGGAACATTGTTCAGCACGTGTTCCTTTGCGCAGTCTCCTTTGAAAACTACGGATACAACTATAATTAATAAATACAAGCTGCAATACCAACAAATTGAACTGAAGCGGGGAACTCGGACTTCTGAACTGGAATATATTTTCAGCGTTCCTGCCACCATAAGTGCCGAGCCGAAGGAAGAGTTTTTAAAAATAGGTGATAAACTGGTTTTAATAAAGGAAGAGCAGCAGCGGCTCCGCGAAAAGGGCTACTTAAAAATACGTAACTATGTTTTGTTTTACAGTAAGGATATGCTACATCTTTACAATATTCTGCCACCGAAATAAGGGAGATGGCACTATTTATTATCTTGCTTAGTTGTTCCATTAGGCATAACATATCCTAGTTTTATAGCTTTATCAATATATTTTTGAGATTTTTTTATATTGTTATCATTCTCAAGCAAACATTTTCCCAAAAAGTAATTTAACTCAGGATTTTTTTTGAATTTTGAATAAATATCCTCAAATATAGTTTGTGCCAATTTTTTATTACCACTCTTATATTCGATAAATCCTTTAAGTAAATCTACTTCTGGTCCTTTACGAATATTAGAAGTCTTATATTTCATATCTGCTTTATAAATGTTAATCCGAGCCTCAGAAATACTATCAATAGAATAAAGTACCATACTTTTCCCATAATAACCTTCTGGATCGCTTGGAATAATCCTTTGTAAATGATCAAAAGAAGTCAATGCCCGATAAATATCATTATTTAAAAAAGCTGCATATCCACAATTTGACCATGCACTCGCATTTGTAGAATCAATTATGAGCGAATGAAGCCCAGAGGTAAATGCATCTTCATAATTACCCATTCTTCTGCAACATATTGATAAGTTGTCCCAAGCATCGCAAAATAAAGAATCTTCATGAATTGCTTTTAAATAAAAGTTTTTTGATCCATTTAATTGATTTGTGCTAAGACCCCAATTAGCTAAATTGAAATACTCCATAGCCTTTTCACTTTTTGAGCCACATCTCATTGCCACATTATATGAAACTTGTCCATAACAAGCTATATTTATTATTATCAATACAATTAAACCTGGTTTTTTCATGTGAATCTGTTGTTTAACTTACGTTACAATATCTAAATAATCACTGGTTGCCAGTCATTTTCTTCTTGTCTCTTGCTTTTTTGCTCACAAATATAGTAAAGTGAATTACCCCGTACAAGTACCGAGGAATTCTCTTGATAAAAAAATACAAATTATAGAATTACTTTTTCCCAATTATTAATTGGCACAATAAAAATTAGCTAATTAAATATTACTATCGGAAAATTTTTACTTTAATATTATTGCAGGAATACATCCCGATGGCTATCGGGACCGCTCAGCCAGGGTTAAAATAAAAAATAAACCTGAGAATTAATTATGGCTTAGAAAACAGATATTCTCTAAAAAAATGATTTCTAATCTAAAAAACAACTAATTTTGCATACATATTTTGGAATGTCGGAAAATATTCAAAAGTCGGATATTTTCTTTTTAATTTTTAAAAGGAAGAATCAATGAATGATGAAATAAAGTTTAAGGAAGAATTATTTAATGCTTTGTTTGCATCAAGGGATTTTGGTGTTTTGTTGACAAATACGGAGGGAAGATTATATAAATGCAATGACACTGCATTTAGAATGATGGGATATACTAAGGAAGAATTTGTTAATCTTGCTAATGCGGAAATAACCCATCCCAACGATATAAAAGCAACAGAGGATTGCTTTAATAATTTCCTGAATGGGAACACAAGCAATCGTCATATTGAAAAACGATATGTACGGAAAGATGGCTCATTTTTTTGGGCGGAACTATCTGTTAACCCGGTTTATAATTCAAATGGCGAGATTATAGCTTTTTTTTGCCTCATTTTGGATATCACCGACCGGAAGAATGCTGATGAACGTGTGCGCCTGCTTTCGCATACGGTGAAAAGCCTCTCGGAATGTGTAAGCGTTACCGATACTGAAGATAAGATCATTTTTATTAATGAAAAATTTTTGAAAACTTATGGATATACCGAAGATGAATTGATTGGCAAAAATATTGCAATGGTACGATCGCCAAACAACGATCCTGAATATATTAAAAAAATTCTTCCTTCAACAAAAAGCGGAAACTGGCATGGCGAATTAATTAACCGTCGTAAAGATGGCACTGATTTTCCCATATTTATTTCCTCATCAGCAGTGAAAAATGAACGAGGGGAAATTGTAGCGCTGGTAGGTGTAGCTACCGATATTACCGAACGTAAAAAAACGGAAAAAGCCTTAGCAGAAAGCGAAAAAAAATACCGAAACCTGATTGAATCTATGCCCGACGGAGTATATAGAAGTACTCCTGATGGTAAATTTATAGATGTAAATCCTGCTATGTATAAAATGCTTGGTTATGCCAATAAAGAAGAACTTCTTGCCATAGATATTAAAACACAACTTTATTTTGACATCTCTGACCGTGAAAGTGCAATACTGCAAGAGGAACTGGAAGAAATTGCGGTATATTCTTTACGAAAAAAAGACGGATCCAAATTATGGGTGGAGGATCATGGCTGGTTAGTTATGGATGAACAAAATAATATTCGTTACCATGAAGGAATTTTACGCGATGTTACCGAACGCAGAGCTGCCGAGATTTTACTTAAAAAAAATGCTGGGGAGTTAAGGGATCTCAATGCAACTAAAGACAAATTTTTTTCTATCATAGCTCACGATTTAAAAAGCCCTTTTAATTCCATTTTGGGCTTTTCCGATTTGCTGATCAATAATTTTTCCGATTACGATAAGGATGAAATAGAAAAATATTTGCATACCATTGAAAGTTCTTCCAAACAGGCATTTGAATTGCTCGAAAATCTGCTGGTTTGGGCTCGTTCACAAACGGGAAGCATACATTATCAGCCGGAGGCTATTGAATTAAAAAATATAATTCATGAAAATATCAACTTATTAACCAATCAGGCGGAAAGGAAGAATATTCAAATCTTTTCGACGATTACTGATGAAGCCATGGTGAACGGAGATAGAAACATGATTAATACTATTTTGCGCAACCTTCTGGCAAATGCAATAAAATTTACTCCTCAACAGGGAAAGATCTTTGTATCCCTGACCAAAAACGACGAATTTTATGAAGTTTCTATTAAGGACAATGGAATTGGAATAGCCGAAGAAAATATTCAAAAATTATTCAGAATAGATAGCAAATTTAGTACGTTAGGCACCGAAAAGGAGAGGGGGACAGGCTTAGGACTTATCTTGTGCAAGGAATTTGTCGAAAAACATGGTGGCAAAATCCGGGTTGAAAGTGAATTAGAAAAAGGCAGCACCTTTATTTTTTCGCTAAAAAGCAACCCCACTAAACCTAAAGCGAGACTAAAGGCTCTTAGTGGTTAAAAAAATATAAACCACGAAGGCACGAAGCAGCACTAAGGTTTGTTTTTCTTTGTGTTATAATATTTTAACTTGTACGGAGAACCACGTAGCTTAATATTTATGTCTTTATAAACCACAGGAACAGCAATTTGTCTTTCTGCTTTAATCCTGCATTTCTTAATTCAAAAATCAAACATTCCTCATAAGCGGATTCAAGCAAACCAGGTCCAAGATTTTTATGTACTTCTATGGCACAGCCTATTATCTTTTCAGTAATTTGATTTATTTCCATATCTTACTTTTTAACCCCGCTGATTTATTTTATTGTCTTTAATGGTATTGTTATTAATTCTACTTCAAGAAATCCCTCTTCATCAGCATAATTTCGTGCACTTGAATAAAGATATTCAAAAGAATTCTTTACAATTCCAGCTCGTAC
>Ga0265297_10001576_pt1 | contig 52433 bp, 43 predicted proteins | sample Munlanlwell13791_FD_192502 | JGI IMG/M metagenome (GOLD analysis project Ga0265297, IMG submission 192502) | Leachate microbial communities from a municipal landfill in Southern Ontario, Canada - Leachate well 137-91 | ecosystem: Engineered > Solid waste > Landfill > Unclassified | place...
CTCATTGTCATTAGTGGTAATTGCTGATGCCTTTTTCCGTGATCTAAATTTGTAAACCAGAGGCAATTGTTTGTCGCAACGATTCGTGTTCCCTCATCATCAATACGAGCCTCCGAACCATATAAATCATATGATTCAGGCACAATGAAACCAGAGATCCATCGCCCCATTCCAGTACCAAGCCAAATTTTATTTTCTTTAATCAAAGGAAATACTTCCTTATATGTAATAGCATTGATATTTGCAATAATTAAGAAATCTTTATCATAATCAACAAGTTGTTTTATATATTCTCTAAATAGACTAAATGGGGGATTAGTAATTACAATGTCTGATTGCATTAAAAGCTCTGTGCTTTCAATACTGCGAAAGTCGCCATCGTTTTTAAAATATTTAATCTTTTTGTCAATACGATTTAAATCAAGGTCATCGCTATCGCACTCAATATAAAATGCTTTTTCCGTATCACACCTTTCATCCAATTCATTATTTTGCTTTTTATAACACGCTGATATTAATTTTTTAAGACCAAATTTACTAAAATTAATAAAAAAGTATTTAAAGAAATTACTGATTCTTGGATCATCGCAATTACAATACACAACGCGACCACGAAATACATCAGGATTATATTCTATATATTTATCGATTTCTTTCTGAATATCACAATATTGTGTATAAAATTCATCACATTTAGCTTTTTTAGCCTTATGTAATAATTTGTTTTTCACTTTTCTTTCCATATTTTCCTATTTTATTTATATAGAACCTTGAATATAATCTTTATTTATTTCATCTGTTATGTCAAATTGCCAATCTTTGAATTTCATACAAATAGTAGATTTAATATCACCGTTCTCACATTCGTATATTTGTGTGGATAGTTGTACTTTGTGTTCTTCTAGCAAATTATTAAGGGAAAATATGAATTTTGATACCGTTTCTTTATCTTCTTTTGTTATTCTTGATGCCATTCCACTCATACAACTTCCTTGTATTTTTATTTATAAAAGTACAGTTTAATTATTTATATCTAATATGTTATATTATATGGCATTACCAATTACCTATTCCACATATTTGATGCCCATTTACATATTGTATCACTAATAGCAGCATCGCCATATACATCAATGATTCCATTAATAACACCATAAATCATATTTGGATTAAAATATGCACCACTGGCCATCGCTTTTTCAAGCACCGTAATTAATTCGTCTTTTAAATCCATATTAATATCATTCATGTAGAACTTCCTTGTTTTTTGTTTATAAAAATAAAAATATTATATTTGGTAATAAAAATTCATGTGTTTTAGTTCACCACGTTACATACCATGTTTTCTGGATTAAATCTGGATATAAATATTGGATAATAATCGCCAACATTTTCTGTTCCAACTGATAAAACTATTTTACCAGTAATAGAATCAAAAAACTCAATTGCATCATTTTTACGATCATAATCAGATGGCATCTCAACACCAATTACCTTTATTGGTGGAAATGTGTTTTCAATTACTACATTTCTATGTTTTATTAATGTTCGCATTGCTGACCTAAATCCATCACATGGATCTTCGATTGCTGATATAATTTCATTATCTAATATAAAATCAACAGTATTTGCGGTTTCTCCTTTATTATAACCACGGCGTATTTTATATTCACCAAACGAAACACCCGAAAGCATATGTTGGCCAAGTAAATCGCTCATTTTCATTTTTAAATATCCTATTATTATACGTTTTACTTAATTTCAAATATTTATATCTAATATGTTATAGTATAAATATATAATTTTTGTATTAACTAATATCATATTCATTATATATTATATAAAATTCGGTTACATTTTTAAAAATTTGCAGAATAAGAATTAGTAGTTGGCAAACCTTTATGACAAATATTAATACTTTTTGCCGTTCTTGCACGACATCCGACTATATTACAACGCCTTGTGTAATAAAAGAACTGTTCTTTTGTCATCGGTATTTATAAGAAGAGGTGGTAAGATTCGAACTCACGGCTCAGATTGTTTACTGAGTCAACTGCTTTCAAGGCAGTCCGCATAAACCACTCGCGCACACCTCCATATTTTCTAGGTATTATACATAAACTTCTTTGTTTTTCATGTTATATTCCCTTTTTAATAAATCTTCTATATAAAACAAAATTTCATCAGTATAACTTTTTTGAATTAAACATCGTATTGTATAAAAATTATCAAATGTTGTTTCTGAAAAATAAAAATAATTTGTGTTTCTATATGTAGTATCAGCATTTATATAAAACCAATCTACACATAAATATTCACTATCATTATATGATAACACAAAACTATTTGATTTTCTTTTTAATAACCACGAATAATTATTTTTATCGGTATAATGAAATTCTTCTAAATAATCATCATAGGTATCATAATATTCTTTATCTACCATTTGGATATTCATATAATGTTCCTTTTAGTTTAAAAAAGTCGGTAGTGGCGGACTCGAACCACCAACTAGGTATATCTACCTTTCCTTTCGTGTATTTTCGGCTTTACACTTACCTACCGATGACAATAACTTATAGTCAATTAAAATATAGTATTAAAAATAATAAAAAATCAGAGATCCGAAAATTATAACACAGAGAGCGAGGCTAGGTTATTAAATGATTCTCGGAAATCTGATTTTATTAGCTGTTCCACCTGGACTCGAACCAGGGACAACGCGATTAACAGTCGCGGGCTCTACCAACTGAGCTATGGAACATTAATTTAATAACTTTTACCTTCTTTATATCGTTTTCTTCTATATGCTCTACCATTACCTTTATTTAATCCCTTATAGGTAGAAGTCAATGAATCACAATTAGGACATATAACTCGTAAATTTGATAAATTATTATTCTCGGAATTTCCATCTATATGATCTATAACCAATGGATATGTATTAGAATATTGATTTTTTTCACTCCAACAACATATAGAGCACTTATTATCAGATTTATTCAATAAATAAGTTCTTGCAAATCGCGGTAATTTTTTATATGTAGTTGGATTATTAAGCCATAATTCTATATATTTATTTTTAGCATATTCTTGTTGACATGCATTATTACAATATATCGAATGTGCTTTTTTTATATAAGATCCACAGAATAAACAAGTATTATGTATAGGATTTCCATGTCTAATTACATTAATATTATTTATTTTAGCGGCACAACTAGAACTACAAAATTTATTCTTTCTTTTTTCATATGATAATGTACGATCACAACATGAACATTTATTAGGTGATTCATTGTATAGTGTTATACGTTTATTATGCTGTTCTTTATAATATGCACGAGTTTTTTCTTGTGCTAACTTCCATCCTAATGTATTTGTGCATGTAGACATATTTAATATTCCTTATTTTTATAATAGTTTATAAAAGCAAGAAATATTTCTGAAATGTCAGGCAGTGTAGTTAAAAGCTGGTGGCCGGATTCGAACCGACGATGGGTTTCCCCGCTTGATTACAAATCAAGTCCAATACCGCTATGGGACACCAGCATAATGCTGTATTTTTTGAAACTTAAAGCAGGTGAAAAAGTTTATCACAGGACGTTTTTACCTTCGTGGTTTCAACCGCAAGTCCGTTTCTGCCGTTGTTATTATCAAGTAACGCTTGTTACTTGTCGTGCATTGAGCTACGGGCTCAAAGGCAGTGGCAATCTTCTTGTGAAGTGTATTGCGGAACCAACGACATTCCTACGCATTACAGGTGCGTTGCACTACCAATTGTGCTATGTTGGCATATCTATCTGACTGGACTTGAACCAGTAACTTCCGATTCCCAAAATCGGCGGTCTACCACTTGATCTACAGATAGTAATATAATGAATTAAAATATTATAATCACATCACAATATTTTAACTTTTAGAGCATCTAATGAGATTCGGACTCATGACATACGGTTTGGAAAACCGTCATTCTACCAACTGAATTACAGATGCAATATAATGGGCGATCTTGGACTTGAACCAAAGACCTGCGGCTTATAAGACCGACGCTCTAACCAACTGAGCTAATCGCCCGAATATTTTATATTAAATAATGTAACCGAAAATTCAATAATCTAAAAGAATCACAGTTCTTTTATACAAATATAGTAAAAATATATATTATTGGCTATTAAAATTATAAAATCCAACGTATTTTTGGTTCACCCGTGTAACCATGTTCCCAAACAAACCAAGCAAAACATATTGTACTTCGTTGAAGAGTTGTACCATCATCATTTTTTTCATTTCCATTTTTCATTGGCTTTATTCTTTGTGAATGAACATATACATATTTTAAAGGTGTAGTTTTAAATAAATTGTGTCTTTTTATACCTTCCAATAATTGTATTCTTGCTAACAGTATAACTTTTTGTGTTGATATATCCAACGCTTTTTTAATAAATGAATCTATCAATGAAAACGGTGGATTTGTAATAACAGTATCAAATTTAGTTTTATAATCAAAAGACAAAAAATCTATACCCGATATTATATCAACATTAAATTTATCGTCTCTTTTTATCAAATCAGTTGATAATATATTTGCATTAGGATAATGTTTTTTTAATACAGTAGAAATATGCCCCATACCCGCAGCAGGTTCTAATATTGTATTTCCTAATTCATTTGAAAATATATTTTCATATTTTAATAATTTTTCGATTGCTGATAATGGAGTTGCATAAAAATCATTATCTGCTCTATCATTTCCTGTTCCTGTTAAAGACCGTGCTGATACCGTTGCCATGTATACCTCATTTATTATATATTACAAAAAATAGTCCGATCATTGGAATTCGAATCCAAACTAACAGAATCACAATCTGTTGTGCTACCACTACACTATGAAAGGCATGAAAAACTTTAAACAATTATTAATCGGTATGAAAAGACTTGAACTTTTACTTCATTTCTGAAAATAGCTTCTAAGGCTACTGTGTCTACCACTTCCACCACATACCGAGATTATAATTGGCCAGCGTGGATTTGAACCACAACTAAAAGCTTCAAGGGCTCTTGTGCTACCGTTACACCACAGGCCAATAAAAAATATCATATCAAACAGACTTGAACTGTTATTACTAGATTGAAAATCTAGCATCCTAACCAACTAGATGATGATACGTTAAATTCTATTATGATAGATACTACCTATCTTTTTCCATATGATCTTTTAATACTTGAAAAGTATAATGAATATTTGTTACTATTCACATATGTTATAGAATTAGTGGCCACGTGTGAAATTGAATCACCGATACGAGGATTTTCAGTCCACTGCTCTACCAACTGAGCTACGAGGCCATATTTATAAACAAAAATGATCATGGAAGGACTCGAACCTTCGACCCACGCATTAAAAGTGCGTTGCTCTGCCAACTGAGCTACATGATCGTGTATATAAAAGCTCCAAAAACTGGACTCGAACCAATAACCTCGGTGTTAACAGCACCTTGCTCTACCATTGAGCTATTCTGGAATAATAATCAGAGTGCCACCGGTAGGACTCGAACCTACACGCGCCGAAGAGAGGTGCTTTACAGGCACCCGATCCAACCAATTGATCAACAGTGGCAAATTATAAAGGAAAATAAAGGATTCGGACCTTTGGAGAGATCAAACTCAGTGTATTAGTAATACACTGCCATAAACCACTCGGCCATTTTTCCCTAAATAAATAAATAGCGGAGGCAGGATTTGAACACTGCGACCTTCGGGTTATGAACCCGACGAGCTACCAACTGCTCCACCCCGCGTCGAAAAAATTAATGGACAAGCCGAGACTCGAACTCGGGAATCTCCTCCGTGCAAGGGAGGCGTTCTACCAACTGAACCACATGCCCATTTATGTTATACAAGTAATAAGATAACATATAATATGCGATATGTTATCTACAAAATGTAACCGAACTGTCAATCATCAATTGAAATCACCGTTTCAATATTCAAAATATAGTAAATAATAAAATAAAAAGTGTATAAAAATAAAAAAATCTAAGCAGTGCCTAGATTTTTTTATTTTTCCACGTTGCACTTATCACGTTTTCCTATTTCCATTACTTGTATATTCCATAAAAAATGAACAAGCTGGAAAATATCCATTATTAGCAAATTGATGTTTGCTTGATATTAGATATTTATTTGTAAGTACAGTTTTCATATTATTCCACGTATTTGCTATAAAGTTTATAATACTTTAAATAAAAAATAAACAAATAACATAAAATATAATGTAAATTTTTGTTTACATATTATTAAATTATATCATCATATTGATAATATCAGAATTAATATAATTTTGAAATCTAGTTAATACATTTTCATTATATAAATTAAAAACAGGAATATTATTATGTTTTGCTATTCGGATAGATAATCCAGTTCCGCCCATATCTTTTCCATTTTGAGTCCAACATACTACAAATTTAACAGGTTGATCTAAATTTTTACCTAAAATAATCATGGCATTTCTACCATGCAATTTTTTAACATAATTAGAACAATTATTCCAATTATTGTGAAAGTTAGAAGCATATTCGATTGCTTTTAATGATGCATCATTAGCTTCAAAAATTTCTTTATTTTTTATATTAGATTCAAATGCGGTATCAGCACCAATAGCATGGCCAGACCGTAAGCAAAAACTGTCAGATTCTAACTTAATAGAAATAAGGTTCATAATATTTAAAATATTTTCAGGTGTATTTCTACTTCCAATACCAGCATAAAAATTAATCATATTAGTTATCATATAATTATTTTATAAGATTAAAAAACGTATTTAATTCATTTGGTGTTATTATTTTAATATTATATCCAGACTTTACAAGTATATTAATAGTAGTTAATTTTTTAGGACCTGCATTATCACCTAATAATACTAAATTAGTTTTCTTTGTAATAGAAGAGCAAATAGTTCCCCCATTTTCAATTACTAATTTTTTAAATACTTCACGATCAAGTTCATTAAAAGTACCGGTCATAATAGCAACATAACCATCTAATTTATTGCTAGTTTTTTCAATAGTAGCAATATTACATGCAATATTCATATTAACTAATTCATTAACAAGTTCAGTGTTATTATGTATCCAATTATAAAATATATTAGCAACATTTTCAGTAATACCACAATCAATTAAATCATTTATAGTAAACGTAGAATTTAATTTTTTAATTGAATTAGCAATAAGAGGAGATACACTATGCCCAACTGATGGAATAGACAATCCTTCAATTAACTGATGTAAGTAATTATTTTTAGATTTTTGTATAGAATTAATTATTTTATTTGCACTTTTTTCTCTAATGTTTCCTAATCCAATTAAATCATTTACTGTTAATTTATAGAAATCAGCAACAGATTTTAATTTACCAGCATCTAATAAATTTTGTACTAATGCTTCACCCACACCGGTAATATTCATGCATGATCTACTAGCAAAATTAACAAATTTTCCAAAAATTTGCACTTGGCAATCAGCATTATCACACACCCATGATATTAATTTATCACCATTTGCATTTGTTTGGTTTTTTAAAATATTACCACAAAATGGGCAAACCGTTGGTCTATAATAAGCATCAGTATTATTACTCCAATATGGTGTAATATTTTTATTTTCTTTTTTTAATACTTCATAATCATCTTTTTTACGTTTTGTTTCTATACATTGAACAATTTCTGGTATAATTTCTCCAGCTTTTCTTATAATTATATTACAATCTTTATGTAAACCCAAATAATCAACAATATCCCAATTGTGTAAACTGCATCTTTTTACCTTTGTTCCAGCCAATTGTATTTCTTCAAAAATAGCAACGGGTGTTATTGCACCAGACATACCTATAGAGTGTTCTATATTTAATAAATGGGTTTGTTTTTCTTCTGGTGGAAATTTATATGCTCGGTAATAATTTGGTGATTTTGTTGTTCCACCAATTGTTTTATAAAATTGTTTTTCATTTACTTTAATTACTATACCATCAATAGCAAATGGTAAATTATATCTTTGTAATCTCATATGTTCCGCTATTTCTTTAAAATTATCAATATTAACAATATGATATTCTTGTACATAAAAACCAAATTTTATTAATGTATCAAGATCATCACTTTGCCTAATACATTCGGTTCCTCGTACATATGAATATGCAACAAACGATAGTTTTGCATTTTTAACAACACTAGTATCATGTGATTTCAATATTCCAGCCGCACCATTTCTTGGATTTGACATTGGTTTTTTATTATTATCAATTAAATAATCATTATATAATTCATAATTATCAATAAACCAAACAACTTCACCTCGTATTTCATGTATTCCTTTTATTGGTATTGTTTTTGGTATATTTTCAATTTGTAATACATTTTCCCATACAGAATCCCCAATATTATCTTGTCCACGTGTAATAGCATCAACTAAAATTCCATCATTATATATTAATGCTAATCCTAGACCATCCATTTTAAATTCAATAACATATTCATTTATATTAAATTTAGTATTTATTCCATTTACCCAAGATACTGATTCATCTATTCCATTTGCATTTGCTATAGAAACCATAGGAATTTCATGTTTTACTTTTTTAAATCCTACCGCACCATCAACAACTGTTCGTGTTGGTGATGTATCTATAATTAATGTTGGATTATTTATTTCAAACGCTTTTAATTCTTTATATTTGGAATCATATACAGAATCTTCAACGGATGGATTACCTAATGCATATTCTTTTGTCCATTCATTTAAGATATCCACCAAAGTAGCATATTCAAAAAAGGTCATATTATTTCCTTTATATTTGGTATTTTATTATATTCGTTTTTTAACATAGTAATAAGTTTCGTTATTGCTATTACTTTACAACCATTACGATGATCATCAGTTATAGCATTATTAAATTTATCATATATTAATAACTGCTTTTTATCATATGTTATGTTTAGATTATAACCATCATCATTATTTTTTGTATCTAATAATGTAATATATTCCTGAATATAACTTTGTATTTTCAGATCTATTATATTTGATGCTATATCATTTACTGTTATATCTGATATCACTGGTTTATTGTTTTTATTTTTCATAATATTTATAATATAGTAAATTTAAACAAAATTAAATAGCATTTTTAATTATTTTCCATGAGTTTCTAGCATTTTTAATTAATGCATCATGTTCATTAATAGAAGTTTTCATATAATTTTCAATAATATTCAATAAAACATTTAATGCATCTTTTCTTTTTTCATAAACATAATACACATGCATACCAGATATAAACATTCTATCATGCTCTATAAGACATGATAAATCAATATCAGTGCAATCATATACCTTATCCATTATTAATCCACCTATAGCACACCAATACGATACATAAATAGGTTCTATAGGTTTACATTCATATTCTGGATATGTAATTATTTCATTTCCATTAATATCTTTAAATATTATGCATTTACCTTTATTAGAATTGGCTACGTTGGTAATTTCTAAAGAATTTTCGTTTTTTATAGAATGTTGACCCGAATTAACTAGCGGATGAAAAATTAATTTATGATGATTTGGGCATAAGGGAATAGTTACGTTATTATTTATTCGTATATTAGCTTCAGTTTGAATTTCTTTTGGTATAAAATGATGTAATTCTATCAATTGACGATTTTCTGTTTCATAGTTACAATTAGGGAATACGCATTTAAATTTCACAAACTTACCACATTTTATAAAACATAATATAATAAAAAATTAGTATAAAAACAATATAAACTATATAAAAAGGATATAAGATGAAAAATACCTATATAGAATTTATTAATAAAATTTGTGAAGGAGATCAACTATTGATAGAATCTGTCACCAAGATGTATAAAATACTAGTTGAAGATACCTTACAAACATCAACTGATACTACAAACACAGAAAATAAACCTGATGTTGTTATAAATACAGAAAATATAACACCAGATAATGCACAAGTAATAGCGGGTAAATTGGTTGAATTAGCAAAAACAAAAGAACAAGCATCAACCGATACGCAAAAAATAGAAGAGCAACAAAAAGAAATATCAAATTTAGCCGGTGCAGCAAATGGATAAATATACACAATTTATAAATTTAATGGAATCGGTTCTAGGTAAAGATGATATATATTCAACTGCGTTATCATTATATACGGTTATATTAGAATCAAGTATACCACTTAGAATACCAGATTCCATGCATCAAAATTGTGCATTTGATTATAAAGGAATATTTAATATTGTTCCAACGGCAAATGGTACAAATAGTCCAGATTGTGTAGGTAATTATAAATATGGACCAGCAATGGCGGGTCCCACAAGAAATATTGGTGATGAAACAAAGAAATATTTTGGAAAAGCACCACAATTTAAAAAATATAAGACAGTAACATCAACATCAATAGATAAGATGATAGATAAAGCAAATTCACATATTCCACAACAAATACCATATAGTGGAATACCATATAGTGCTCAACCAATGGTTAGAGGATTTAGCACCACATCATACTATGAAAATCCAAATATACAAGGTGTTACCACTATTACAACAGGAACATCAACAGCAAACTAACATACAATATTATATTAATAATGGTTAATGCAATAAAACCGGTTTGTTTAGATTTAATTTTTTTAATATCAATACCAAGAAATCCACAATTATTTAATATATTTTTTATTGAATCTGTATTTTCCGCAATTCCCGTGTTTATATTTGATAAATTATTTACAACTGTAGTATCTATATAATCATATAATTTTTCATTAGTTATATTATTTAATTGTTTTGTATGATGATCTATCATATCTTTATGTTGTTCTAATATACCATCTATATATCTAAATTCTTTTCCACATAATACTGATTGGTTAATTAAATATTGCAAATCTTCAATATTTTTTATCAAAATAGTACATAAACTTACTGTATTTTCGTATAAATTTTTAACATCATCGTCAGTATCAGAACATACAGAATCAACAGTATCTCCATGAGTATTATCATTTGTATCAACATACTCTTTGGAATAAGTTATTATTTTATTTAAAATAGGTACAATATTAGTATAATTTTCATTATCGGATATATAATTATCAGCAGTATCATTGTATTCCATACCATTCATATATCTTTCTAATTCATCTATATCATCTACATTTGATGTAGCATTTTTATATATAGTTTCTTTTATTCCAATTTCATCAACATGGGAGATTCTATTATATGTAACATAATCAACGTTTTCCAATTTTGTTCTATTAGATTCACACCAATCATTTTCATTTAAATCTGGAAAATAAGTATCACCAGTATAATCACCAGTTATATATGATATATACATTTTATCAACAACGTTTTTTTCAATAGCTTCTTTATATATTTTTGCACCACCAATTACGACCGCTTCTGATATTTTTTTAATATTTAAATCAACTAAACAATCTAATAATGATGAATAATATCTAACATTTTTTGTTGATTCCATATTATTAGCATTAGTTGATATAACAATATTTAATCTATCTGATAAACCATCTGGCAAATTTAATGATTCAAATGTTTTTCTACCCATTATAACAGCTTTGCCAACAGTCATACTTTTAAAATATTTTAAATCAGCACTATTTTTCCAAGGAAGTTTATTTTTATTACCTATTAATCTATTTTTATCCATTGCAACTATTAACGAGACGATCATTATTATTCCTTTTTTAAATCAAATGTAACATATGAAATTGAATACTCTTTAATTCGATTATTTTCATCACATGTACCAACACCAACAGGATAATAATTAATATTTTCTGCTGATTTTAATATTTCTTCTAAATATTTACCCTGTTTAGTATTTCTAGTTTCAAAAACAACAGTTAAACTATTATTTTCTATTTTAGATGATACCGAATCAGCCATAGCATGTTTATCCCATGATACCGCAGGATTTATATTATTTAAATTTCTTTCTATTGGGTTTACTTCTTCAATTGTTAATTTTTTAGTACCATTATTAATACTATCATTAATTTTTTTTATACAATCAAGTGGATACACACGACCACTATAAGTTACTATATCAGCAGTTATTATATTTGCTGATATTTTTGTTTTATCTTTAGGTTTTTTTGGCATCGGTAGTATCCTTTAATTCTTTTAATTTAGTAACACCTAATGTAATTGATATACTTCGTTCTAAACATAATCGTCTTCTATTCCAATAATCAGAAATAGAACGTAAAAATAATCGCATTTTTTCACCAGTGGTTTTATTATTTATTATTTTAATCGCATCATCATACATTATTCTACACATTTCTAATTCTTTTTTTAGTCTTATTTCATCGCCAAATAAATTATCATATAATTTTTTTTGTTCATCAGTCATTGACTTTAATATATCATTATTTTGCATTTGCTTTCCTAGATTTATTATGATGTTCTAATAAAATTTTTATTTCTTTTTGGTAATCATGACACTTTAATACTCTATAGGAATCATTGTTTTCACTGAACCACGCAATAAAAGAATCACCAAGTTCAAGACCAGTATTTTTCATTATTATATACTTATACAAACTTAATTGTAATGAATATACATCTAATTTAGAATTTGATATATAATCCAGTGGATATAATAATTTATATTTACTAGTCAATGTAAACTCAGTATTAGTTTTCCAATCCCAAATTTCTATTTTCTTAGATTTTTTATTATAAAATAATTGATCAATCATACCACACAATAAAAATTCATTATCACCAACAATAAATTCAGACTTTAATGGAATCATTTTACCAAGCATATCTTTATAAAACTTATTTACCATTGGTATTATTTTTTTATAATTTGCTTCAATAGGATCTCTTTTATTAAATACCTCAAGCATATGATTTTTAGGATATTTTTCAATCTTATGTGATAAATAATTTTCAATGTATTTATGAACAAGTGTGCCCTTTTCTGTTGATATTAATGCTTTTTGCTTCCATTCAGCTAACACTTTTTGTGCTGTACAATCGGTTTCACCCGCTAATCTACGCTTATTTGCTGTTCTTTCCGATTGCAATTCAGCATCAAACTCTTCCAATGTATGAATTAATTGTGTTACTGATGTGGTTGACTTACCATCTATTGTGTATTTATGTATATCTTCATTAAAAATGATATTATCAAATACCGACATTTTTTCAAAAAATTCAAACATGTTTACCTACATATTAAGTGTTCTTTTAATAAAATTAAATTATTTTGTTGCTTTTATCAATATAAAAGCTATATTATTTACTATTAACAATCAAAATAAGGATTACATATGCTTACAGCAAACAAAATAACAGAAATAGAAAAAACAGCAGAATTACGTGGAATGCTTCCAGGTAAATCTGGATTTAAGAGTTTCGTAGAAGAAATGGCACACAATTATGATATTACACAAACTGAAGTAAGAAAACTTTTTACTAATGATCTTGAAGAATGGAAATTTATTAAAGGTTATAATAAGCGATATCAAATTAGTTCATTTGGTCGAGTTAAAGGATTAAAGAACCAGATTGTAAAAACATATTATAATACAGCAAATTCAGAATGGTTCCGACCATATACTGAAGATCAAACTAGAAATCACATATCAATTGAACGTGCTGTTGCCGAAACCTTTATTAAAAAGGAAGCACGTAATCTATCATTAGTAAATCATAAAAATGGCATACGTACTGATAACAGAGTCGAAAATTTGGAATGGACTCGATAATTTTATATTTTATTTTATTAGAAATTTAAAAAGATACTTCGGTATCTTTTTTTATTTTAAATTAAATTTAATAATTTTTATAATTTTATTAGCTATATAATAATTACAATCATCAACTGGAATAATAGACAAAAACTTTTTTGAAATGGTGGTATCCCAATGTTCATCTATATAATCTTCGGCTACACCAAACACTGAATATTGTATTGCATATTCAACAAGCAAATTTGATTCCATTTTTTTATTAATAATATCTTTATATGCTTTTTTTAATATTTTATACCAAGATGAAATAAATATATCATTAACATCATATGATTGTTCATTTGCTATACGTTTTTCTTTTTTTGCTAATTCATATTCTTCTATATTATTTAAGTAAATTTTAATATATGGAACTACATCATCAGCAACATCAATAGATAATGGAATATCTATATTAGTAATAGGACAAAATTTAGGCATATCGGTGTCTTTATTTTTTAACATATATTGAATAGTACAATTAGCTAATATATCAATTTTCATATTATATCACCGTTGTTAATCGTGCTTCTAAACCTTTATTAACTAAAATAGAAATTATATTATCCGATAATTTTGAAATATCGTTTTTACTTTGTATATACTGTTGTATAAATTGTTTTATTTCTTTTATTTCTGTTAAATATTTCCAAGTTTTCCACTCAATATCAGTCATGGTCCCTTTATCTATTATTAAATATCCATATGGACCCATTTTATATCTGGGTATAACAACGCAAACACCATTAAATTCATCAAATGTTATTTTCATATTATTTCCTATAATTGTATATTTAATTGTTCAATAACTAAATATATTATTAATTAAAATTATATTATTTTATAAATGTTTATATGAATATAATAAAAAAATAAATAATATAAACTATAATAAAAGGACTAAATATGATTTCACAAGAAACACAACAAGAATTTAATACATATTTAAAAAAACTTATAAACGATACCACATTAGTTGAAAGCATAATGTCTGGATACAATATAATACATGAAGGGGTAATAGGAAAAGCATTAGGTACGGCGGCTTTAGTAGGAAGTTTAGCTATGCCAGCAATGGCAAACCAAACCAACGATAGTATACCAAACAATCCAGAAGACGTTAAGACTTATGCTACTGAGTTAATAAATGATGTTCAAGATGAATATTTAGATACATACGATATTGATAAATCAAAAGCATATAAGAAAGTATTAACCACATATGATACATTAAAAGAAAAAGATCCAAAATTAGCTAATTTATTTGCAAGAAAAATTAACTTAAATTTGCATAATGAATTAAAAATAGCACCTATTATAGGAAACGACCCAATAGTAAATTCCGATAATACCGATGATAATAATATATAAAATAGGATAATATGATGTCTATTATAGATGATTATGATATACTTAAAGGATTAACAGAAGCGGTATCGGAAAATGAAAACGAAAATAAAGAGCCGTTTCCAACTATAGATACCGAAAGATTTAACGCATATATACAATCACCTTCTGATATTTCCGAAGATGTTTTATATCAATTAGTAGATTTGGTTGAAGGTAAATACGATATTAATCCAGAAAAACCCCAAATAGATGTTTCAGCACCTAAAACTATTGATAGATTATTAAATTCACAAACTATAATATATATAACAGAAGATAATATTCCTGTTGGTATGGTAAATATTATAGATCCAACAATTAAAAACTTTCAAGATATTATTCCTCTAGATATATATTCATTACAAAGTGGTACAAATTTAAATGGTAGACTACAACAAGAATTTTTTTCTGTTGCTGATGAATATGCTGATATGGGTATTGCTCAAGAATTAAAAGCTCAAATAAACGCTTTGGATATACCTACATTTACTGTTGTTGATGAAACTGATACAAAAACTATTAAAGGATTAGCAAAAAATGGTTATCAATTTGTATCTACATTTCAACCAACATTAAACGATGTTCCGGTTCAGTTATGGATTGATTAATTTTTTAGTATTTTTATTGTTTATTAATATAATTTATTACATATGATTAAAAGGATAGATAGAAATTTAGAACCTGAATATGTTAATATATTACAATTAATATACTATTTTTTTGTAGCTGAATTTTTTATATCAATGCAATACATAAAACTATATAATGTAGAATATAGAGACTGGAATTATAGACGATGTTTTTGGTATTGCATTGTATTGTTATTTAGTAGTATATTTTTCTGGTCTATACTATTAGCATCTATTAAATTTTTATTAATATGAATATGCAAAATATTGATGATTTTTTAAAAAATAATCCAACATCCTATTTATGGGATGATAAAAAAACAATTGATATATGTTTTTCAAAATTAGATAAAAAACCATTTAAAGATATATTATTAGAATTTTATTGTCCATTATGTAATTCACCATATATTGATACAAATAATACAATTGATAATATTATACAATCAACATCAGGATGCTTTTATATTTGTCCTACATGTGGGAATAAATTTTTTCTTCATAAATTTATATTTATTGGAACATAAATTTAAATATTGCATTGTTTTTAACAATTCTTCTCTTTTTTTCTCAAGATAAAAAATAAATTCTTTATGTGCATATTTATTTTTGGGTCTTTCATGATATATATGGCGGATTCCACTATATAACGTGTTTATTGAATATACTTTAATATTTGATGAATACAAACATTCCAATCCTAAAAACCCATCTTCTCCACCCCATGTTCCATAAAATAATGAAGAAAATACTTCATTATTTCCATAACACACATTGTTTATTTTTTTAATTTCATTTATACATGATATATTCATACCAACATTACACGTCCAAACAACAGCCGAATCTATAAATAATGATTCATCAATTATTTCATTGTATTCATTTTTAAATATTGTATTAACATTTGTATCAGATATACAACGTTGATCATTCCATTTATACATTTCTTCTTTTCTTTTACCAAACGCTAATATAGATGTTTTTGTATTTAATATATTAATGTAATCTTTAATTAAATCTTTTTCTGGAACACAATCACCGTCAATAAAAATAAATTGTGTTATTCCTATCTTTATAGCTTTATCTATACATATATTTCTACAATATCCAGTTAAAAAATAATCAACATCATTATGCATACTAGGTCTACCACAATAATCTGGATATTGGTCATTAATTATTAATTCATATTCACATTTCAATTCTTTAAGTTTAATATTACAATATTTTTTTCCTACATATGATTCTCTGTCTAAAACATAATATAGCATATCTGGTTTTATACTCATATTATTTACAGCATTAATTATTTTATCAATATATTTATACTGGTTTTTACTAGATATAATTAAACATGTAGTATTCATTAATATATAATTTATATTTTTATTTATAAAACAGCCATATTCTATGTTAAAATCGAATTTTAAATAGTGTTATTTTTAATCCACATGTTTTAATGAGTTTAATTAATTTATTCATATTAATTAATGTTAAGTTTCCGGCCAGTGAAAAGTTTCCAATTGTCTATTAACAGTATAAGGTTCTGGTAAGTTATCATCTAAATTGTAATATGTACCAAAATGATCAACGGTAATTTTAACTATTGATGCAACACGTTCACCACGTGTCCCAGATAATATGATACCTTGTCGTAATAATTCATTACTTAAACTTCTGCTAATATGGCCAGACCAGCTAAAATCATGAAATAAAATTATAGCATTATATTCATCATTTCCATGTTTTGGAATAAACCAATTTATAGCATCAGATCCAGAACGTAGATCAGTAATCCATCCAGCTTTCATATAGGCATCCAGTATGCCTTCATTGGTGTGCAAACGTATGTTATAATCACTTGTTAATTTATAATATTTAGATGTTATAGGTATGTATAATAACGGTTTTACTATTTCTATTTTGTATAATTTAATCATATATTAATTCCTTTTTATATTGTTTATTATCTTTTAATTTCATAACCTTTAACGTCAGCTATATAGAATGGGTTTGGCATAAGACCACACGGACAACAGATTTTCGAGTAGTCTAATTTAAGAAAATCATAAAGTTCTACTAATGCACAAGAAGTTATTATATGACCCCCTTTGCCATCATGTGTATCTATACATGGTGTGGTACCTTTTTTTGCATATGACTCTAAAATACTAATAGATCCATCAGGAAGTACAACATCAGAATCTAAAAGTAATACATAATTATGTTTAGCATATTTAGGAAGATCATCACTAATAGTCTCTTGGAGTCTACGCCAATTTCTATTAATTGATTTTTGTCTATCATTATAACTTTCTGGTAATGATGATACGCAAAGTAAATCATAGTTTGATATTTCTTTCAAAACTTCCTTTCGTAAAATCTCACCTTGTTTTAAAACTGTACATACTAATAACATTTGTTATATCCTACTGAATGTAATGCATAGGAACTTTATACCCAGAACCAAATTGTACTATATCTATATTTCCATGAATACCATCAGTGCCGTTCTTTAATATTACAGTAGCCGAAGTACCACTAGGATCTGGTATATAAATAAAACTATTCATTCCACATTCTATATCAAAATACAGAGAAAATTGCATGTTGTATGACGTTTGATAATTTTCTTGTATTGGAGGAAGAATAGTAATAGTAATTCCATCATTTGTTGGGTCTGTTATTTTGTATATAAAATTTGGAACTGGCCGTATCGTTTGCGACGTTGTTATAGAAACTTGCGTAATTGATGAATCATAAAATATTTTACCTTCGTTACCTTCAAAAATCAAAATATCACCAACACCATCAGGCCAAATACCAACATAACCATTATCAGAAAAACCATAATGTATAGTTGCTGCCGAATCTACCCATATTCCATATAGAACGGATGAAGAAATTGTAGTAGATGTACAACGTCTAAACCAAAAAGTGGATTTGTGGCATCTAAAATATTGAGTAATTTCTGTTTTACATTTAAAATCTACAACCGCATTACTCATGTAAGCAACATCGTTAGATAGTGGGTCAGTAGATCCATATATGTTACATCTTGTATTTGTAGAATCACCAACTATAGTAAGTTTACCATTACCATCTATTATTTTACCATATGCCGACCTTATATATATAGATGTTGAATCTAATGCTAAAGTTATATCATTAGCAACCCAAATATTATTAATATAATATGATTGAAGTGCTGTTAATAATTGTGCTGATGTTGTAACATAAGTCCAAAAATTATCTAATTGTTTTGATAATCCATCAATATATCCATATATATGTTTTTGTGTATCATTATAATATACACCGCCAGAATTTACTAATGTTGGTAATGTACCATCAGTATAATTTTGTAATTGAATTATACCATACAAATATGTATAAATCATTGATGAATTACCAAGGGTAACCGTATTTGACCCATTCCCATAATTAGAAATATCATTTCCCGATTTTATAATTATTTCGTTAACATCAGTAGGATTAAGTGGTTCAGCACGATAACCAAATACTAATATACCAGATCCTGATGTTATAGTATTTCCAGCATTTGTACCTATAATTGTATTGTAATCTCCAGTAATATTTATACCAGAATTATATCCCAATATGATGTCATATGATCCAGTGCAATTATATCCAGATGATATACCAATACTTGTATTTTTAGTGCCACTTATATTATTGTATAATGCTGATGATCCAATAGCTATATTCTGTGAGCCAGTTGTATTATTTTTTAATGCGGCGGTTCCTATTCCAATATTATCGGCAACATTATTACTATATAATGCTTCATTTCCAATTCCAATACACTGTTGCTGACCATTTGTTCCAGAATATAATGCAGCCCAACCAATTGCTATATTATAAGTACCTGTTGTATTAGAATATAATGCATTATAACCAAGTCCAGTATTCAACCCACCAGTTGTATTATTATATAATACTTGATTACCAATTACAGTATTCATATAGCCATTGGTATTATTATATAATACTTGATTACCAATACCTATATTATATGATGCCAATGAAACAACATTTGCTGTACTACCCATAGTAAAATTACCAGCATTATGTCCTATGAATAAATTAAACCCATCTGTAGTTATTGTTCCATTATTGCCATAATTAAAATCATGTAAAAATCTAATATTATTTTTTGTTATAACACCATATTGATTGCTATGTGTAGTATTATATAAATCAACATTATATCCAATCGATGAATTACCATTTGCTAATAATGATAATGCAAATTTATTAGTTGTTGGCATTGCTCCTAAATTTAACTGTTGATATGTTGTTCCATTATATGCTAATACACAGCAACCATATACCGTACTATTATATATTGTTACATAATTACCAACATTATTAGGAAATGTATCTTCTCCATAAAAAAGGGCACCTTTTGAAAATCCTTTTCCATTAAGAATAGTTTCTTGCCCTGATATATGAACAACAGAAGCATCATATGTATCTGATATGCTTATTTCTTTAACACCATACACAGCTTCACTAATTGTTATACCATTACCACTAGAATATGTATATGAATTTGGTATAGAAATAAAATATTTTGTATTTACTGCGGTACCACTATATCTATATTGTACTCCAGTTGAAGTATCACAATATATTTTTCCTGATTCAGGTTCTTTTTGCTCTGATGTTGCTGGATGATGATAATATATGGTTTCACTAGTAGAATCATCAACGCCAGTAAAAATATCAGAAGCATTATCATATGTTCCAAATATTAAATCATCAACATAACTAGGTAACATATGTGCTGGAACAATACCATTAACAAGCAATGCAATATTATCTAATGTTACATTTCTGGTCTCATTAACATATTGACTTCCTGTATATCCATATAATGTATCAACAACAATATACCAGCTATGTTTTTGCTCAGATGTTAACAGAATAGGATTTAGCGTGTAATTAAGTTTAGAAATTCGTTTTTGTGTATCCATATATAATTTACCTACATATATACAAGTTTATACTATTTATTCATTATATATGATATTAAACTCATCCGATGTTGATAACATTTGATTAGTTTCGTTTATCAACGCTTTATTTAATACATTTATACTCATATCATTTGGATCTGGTATATTATATTGAATACTATCTCTAGGAGGAAATTCAAATTGTCCATATAATGTGCTATCAGAAATATACCCGTTTGTTCTATCCGTTATAGATGGTATATCACATATATAATTTGCTGTTATCGCGGGTCTAATATTAAATCTAACATCCCATAAATTAGCATTATATGCGCTGGTTTCAGAATGCACATCGCCATTAACATTATAAGGAACACCAAAATTTATTCCACCAGCATCTATTGAATGATCACAATTTAATAATTTTTCTAAAATAGAATTGCTAGTACAATTATCAATACTATTATTAAATTCTGGTTTTAAATGTCCATTATAATCATATGGAAATGATGAATATAAAAATGGTATACAACCTAAATTTAATTCCATTGCTTCGTGTTGATAATATGGAACATAGATAGCAGAATATAAATTATTTACGCTATTGCATAATGTATTTTTCCACACATAATCATATATTGTATTTCCGTTTTTATCTTGCGGATATGTGTTAAATTCAATATTTGATTTTCCATTTTCATCAAATATAATGGGTACTCTATTTTCGCCAAATAATGCGTTTGTGTTTTTATATACACAACTTTTCATTTGTGTACTTAGAGATTCTGCTCCATATGCTGGAGTTAAATACATTGTTGGTGTTTGTCTATAATCTAATGTATACCATCTACCCGCTTTTCTACTAAAAATAAATGACATATGAATTCGTGTATATGTATTTCCCATATCTTTTCCAATCCAATCACGCGAAATTAAATATGGAGCACTACTATAACCAATATCTAAAGTAAACGTATTATCTTCAATATTGCCAAATGTTATAAATGACATGTTATAATCATTGGCAGAAATATTTGAATCATCCGTATTATTTTGCATAAAATTATCATTTAAATATGCGGGTTCAATACTAGTATTATTTATAATAAATTCATCATTATACATTTTAACAGAATGATTAAAAATCAATTTTGTTTTTAACGTATAATCAATACCAGTTGCGTTATTTATTACAATTTTATTTGAATCATAAAATCTAAAAGGCATTTCTGCGCCATAGGCAGGAACATATGTTTTAATAAAATTAGAAATATCACCAGAAACCGATTCATCGTATTGATTAATAGATGCATATGGACAAAATTCAGAACTGGTTTTTAATTTCCATAATGATAATGGAGAACCACTTAATGCTAATTCAAATATATCAGATTCAGCTTCAGGAATAGTAGTTGGATAATTAATTATAGGAAACAAAAAGTCATCTTTAGAAAATATTTTTGCAAATGGAGTAAATAATTCATCCGATGGTTTTGATAAATTATTATCAGATGTTAACTGATATAAGTTTGTCGCATCTCTATAAATTTCGTCTTTAAACCATTCTATAGAATCGCCATATCTCATCATATCTTTAAATTTATATACATCAGTTGATACATTTTCCCATAATTCTTTAATTATACTATATCTAGCAAATGCCTTTCCATTATATATATCTGGTGATAAATCACCAGCAATATTTTTATTTTGTAATGTAGTTGAATATTCATCATAATTTTGAGTATATGTGTTATGGTGGGTTTTTATATTATCAAAAATAGAATTACTAAAAGGATCTTCATTTATATAAAAGGTATCATCTTCAGCAAATACCGCATAATTTGGTAAATGCTGTAATTTACATAACCATGTTATATACCCCATTTCTTCTGATATATCACCAGATGCCGATAATATATTATTGGTATCGGTTTCAATTAAATCGGCAAAATCATTAACATTTGATGGTAAATCTTCACTGTGTGCCGTTGTATTATATGCATAATTATTTTTACTATCAACAATTTCACCATTATTACTAAACCCATGTCTAGTATTTTGAAAATCATTAATGAGCATTTTATATGCCCGTTTTGCTTGTGTTGTAAAACTTGAATATGTATAATCATAAATAGAATCACTAGTCAATGTTTCTGGTAATGCTATTTTTAATTTTTGTATTATTGTAGAACCATTCACGGTATCAATATTGTTATATGTTAATGGTATCTTATCCACAGATAACCCATTATTATATACGGTATTAAATTTATTTATTATTGTTTGGTTTTTATTATATATCCAATTTAAAATTGATGACTCCCCATAATCACAATCGTTTGTTAATAACATCGATAAATTTTTTAATTTTGCTCTCTTATTTAATTTCCATGCAAATGTTGATGTTGCTGTTGGATATACAGATGCTAATACAACTCGTTTATCACTATTACTACCAATTATATAACTTGTATTAAATTGCTGATTATATATTGAGGTTCCAATACCTTCTAAATCACTATCGCCGAAAATGTATTCATTATTTAATTCAGTTAATCCATCTTGTCCAATATAATCACCTATTAAAGATGTATATGCTATATCAGACATGTATAATGTATTTTTTACATATTTTCTTGATGTTGGTAAAATAGGAAAATTGCCTTCCGCTGATATATATTTGCCATCGGTTATTTCTCCAAAATATTCATAATGAAAATCTATCATTTTATTACTGATTAATTTAAATCGAATATATCCAGATAATAAATCACCAGTATCAGTTTTAATATAATCTACTGTATTAAATGCTATATAATTTCCGGTAATTGTTAATAAATCTTCTGCTATATATGACTCTGTTGCAAATGATTGTATACCACTTAATACTTGTGCTCTCGGTTGAGAAATTAATGAATAATATCCAGATAAATCTTTTATTGTTCCATTAACAAACGCATCATCTCTATTTATAACAGGTAGAGATATATCAATATCAAACTCAGCACCATCCCGTATTGTAAGTGGTGCTGGTAAATGTATAAATGTTTTTTTCAATACGGTTCTACCATCACTAGCAGTTATCATATCATTATATAATGCAATAGAATGCCTACCACACATACAATATTCACTATCCGAATTTTTAAGATCAAAATTAAGTGTAATATTATTATGCATATATTTATTATCATCATTAATATATGGCCAATTATTTACTAATGGATATATACCACTAGTTTCATCTTCAGATGATGTTGTTCCTATACCCCAATATATTAATGTGTTTTCTAATATTAATCTATTTTTTCTATTTAATACTTCATTGGTATCATATATATATTCGAATGGTTGTATTTGTTCATTATTTGTATTATCATAATAAATATTATAAAAAGATCCCAAACCAAAACAATCTATATATATTTTATAATCATTATATGAATTAGATAAATTAATACTGCCATTATTTAAAAACCACTGTATAAAAACACCATGTTGATTATATGTATACTCTGATCCTAAAAATCTACCAGATTCTATTTCATACCCAACTTTTCCGTTAATATAATCTTTTACTTCATCACAACTATATGATTTTCTATAATGATTTAATGTTGAATCATTATAACAACCGGAAACATTATCATTTTCAGTTCCATCATATTCATAAAATATGTATTTTTTTTCTGATACATTTAATATATTACCATTTATTGAATATAGTTCATAAATACCATTTTCAGTTGAATTAGTTTGATTTATTAATGAAATATATCCCTGTGGCATTCCCGTACTTGCGATTTGAATATCTTTATTTGTATCATATATTGTAAGTATTTTTGTTATACCATTAGAAACGCGAATCCATGAATTATCTATTCTAACTAAATATATACCATTTTCATATGAATCATTTTGATTCATTAAACTAATATATTCATTATCGCTTGTATAATATGATATATACATTCTACTTGAGGGTAAAATTTCTTTAATTGTGCTTTCTGATACATTTTTTGTAGCAACAAATTCCATATCATCAATAATATTAACTATAGTATATAACCCACACCAACCTATAACATTGGTTGAATCAGATAAATTAGAACAAATTATAGTATTACCAACAACTAAATTATTCGAGATTGTTGTAATAAAAGTATATAATTGGGTTGTTGCATCATAGGTACCAGACACATTTATTTCACACACGGATTGCCCATATAATTTATTTGATGTAACGGGTGAAATATAATTAGGTGTTATTATTTCATATACTGAAGACCCCGCATTAAATACGGGTTTTATAAGAGTTGGATTATTTTCACATGGTATATAACTAGATAATTCACACTCAGAAAAATTACTATTATTTCTAATAGGAAATGCTAAAGGACTAATATTATAATTGCCTTTACCATCATCAACAACATCCTCTATAGGACGTGTTATAAAATAATGTATCGTATCTGTTATTTTTATATCTGCCATATTAACTCAATATTCAATTATAGTTTATATTATAATGCTAATTACATCATACTATAAACATCTAATATTGAGTGCTTTTATATTATTCTATTATGAAAATTATTATATGAATCAGAATCTGAAAATTTATATGGTGTTAAATCAAAATTTGAAAATGGGTCTTGATATAATGGAAATCCTGCGGTTTCTAATCCAGTATATTGCGATCCAGCTTCATCACCATCTACAGTTTCAGAATTACCAGCATTATTCGGATCAATAAAACCTATTGGTCCAACAAACATATGATCAGGTAATTGATAATAATCTAATGTTTTCCATGAATTTGTTTTTTTGGAATATATAAATTTAGCTTTATAACATACTGGTCTATTTGGTATAGCAATATTTTCAGCAAAAACATAAAAATTAGTTAATCGTGCCATAGAAAATTTAGCTATTGGATAATTACAATTATCATTTTCTATAGATTCTCTATTTAAGGCACTATATACATATATTTGTGCTTTATTTATTATATTATCGTTTGTTATTTTTCCATTAAGAGCAGAATTTGGCCAAATTCTAAACATAAATTCAAACGTAAATGCGTCTTCTGGATATACAATACCATTATCATTTATATTTGATTCAACTGGCAAATATACGCATAATCCCTGATCTAAATCAGGACCATCATAGTTAATAAAATTTACCGTTTTTACTAAATCTGAACGACTATGATCGAATATCATTATACTACTATATACTTGTCTATTATTTATTCCTATTGTTGTATCCGTTGGGCCATATGTAGAGTCTAAATTCCATTTTGATGACATTGTATATGGCCATTCAACATAATTACATGTCTTATATATACCAACGGTTCTATCATATATTGAATCCGCTTGTTTTACTCTAGTAGATATAAATAAACCAATACTACTATTTGAATCTGATATACTAGTACCAACATTTTTTAATATAAAACCATCAATATCATATAAAGAATCAAATCTCTCAATTGTAGATTTTCCGTATGTATTATCATTTATATTAGTATAAAAACATTCTATCCAATCTATTGTATCATGTGTTGTAGATGTCCATGTACCATTGGCATATATATCAGAATATATAGATGGATCTGATGATACACCACTACCATTATATGCATTTACATAAAACAAACCATTTCTATATACATATTCACCAGAGGAATATTCTGATGTAGATGACCATACCGATGCTACTTTTTCAAAATTTGATGCATCAGCCGATGGTTTAACAACAGATGTAATATCATTATTTACAATATATATATTACTACCATCATTTACATAATCATTCGTTGATACCGAAATTCCATTATACCAATCAACAACCAGTTTTTTGAATGGATGCTTTCCTACATTGGGTATTTCACCAGATACCGTGTTCTCTGAAACAATATAAAGATCACCATGTGATTCATCTTCATTCCAATATTTTACCACATTTCCTGTTGCATATACAGTACTAGTATTATATGGATAAATAATAACACTTTGATATAATTGCCATAACGTGTTACCATCATTATTTACGGTTATTCGTGCGGTAATATGATCTTTATAATCAGAATTATCATATGTTAAAATAGATGGTATTATTTGAGCTATATATGTACCATCAAACGTGGATAATATTTCGCCATCAATCATTAAATTGCATGTATTGTTTGCAATATTTATATTTAATATCGTATATAATAATCCATTTTGATCATTTATTATTCTAATATTATCATCATTGTATAATGTTCCATCAAATGATATATCAGGATTTCCTTGTGTAGCTATCAAAGAAACCGTATTATATATAGGTAAGCCAGATGATGCCGTATATTCTAGTTTTTTAGAAACATTAAAACAATTAACATTAATATCATCATATATATAATTAGTTATATTTTGTAAACCATTATTTTTTGTAGCAAATGTATAATCTTCAAACCACGGATCAGTATCTTTTGTTAATCGTATTGTTACATAATCGTTTTTACTATTATTCCACTCAATTAAACCATTTAACATAGACTGAAAATTATAATTACTTCTAGATATATTACTATCTAATTTTCTAAAAGGAAATGCGTTTGCACTATTAACCGGCATAATTTACTTCTCCATTTAATATTACGGTATATTCGGTTTGATTTGTTAATGGCGATGAACTATCTATTGATATTTGCCATATATTATCGGTTCCTGTATATACCGCATTTGCATATGCTCCTATATTACCAGTCCACATTACAATACCGTTTAACAATTGGGATTTAATCTCTGTTGTTTTTGTTAAATCTATTGGACTACCATTAGCAATTGAATATTTTATTGAACTATAATATTTTGGTACAATATTGGGTAAACTAATATTAAATCGTAAACCACTAAAATAGCGTGATGGTATTCTATCGGTAACATATAAATCTGTATCTGAAAATGCGTCTACATTGTTTATATAAACAACAGAATTTTGCACCTGTGTTACTGGATTATATGGATTTAAAATAAATTTAAATTGTATTAAACAATTTGTTAAATTTACACCAACATAAAAATCAGTAATTAAATTTGGTACTACTAACGTACTCGCATCCTCCCGCTCTGGATTTGTAAACATATATCCATTTCCATAATAACCATTAGAGGTATAATCATCATTAGATAATGTACACGGTAAATCATATGTGTTTGATGTTAATACCCACGTACCCAATGTCGTTGTTGGTGCATAATGTGTAGTAAATGTTATATTAGGCGTATTTATAAATCCATTTAACACCGTATTATAAGCTGTTATTTTATTTTGTAAGTCATCATAATAAGCTAACGCTTTGTATATTGTAGACGCATTAGTTGTTGTCGCTGTAGTATCTTTTCTTGTAATGCTTATTATTGGTCTTGGTATATTATTTTCTGTAAATAAAGAATAATCTTTATTACATCCAGGTAAATGTAATCCCGTCATTACTAAATTATTTTCATTTAAATCATCTATTCCAATATTTATATATGAACTTGATAATATAAAAGAATCTTCCGTATCTTGCCATTTAGAATCTAAATATATTAATTCACTCATTGGTGTTTGTTTTTTAAATCTATGCATAAATCCGCTATATGTGGTATATTTTTCATATCCAATATAACCAAATCTAGTAATATCAAAGGCGCGTTGATCGTCAGTCGCTGTTAATGCTCCCCATGTATTTCCTGTTAATGCTAGATTTTTAAAATCCATATTAATATAACTAGATTCCGCACTTATATTAATAGCTGCACCCAGTGAATATAAATTCAAATCATTTTCCGCGACAATTCCTATTGATTTTTTTGTAAAAGAAGAAAATATATTATATGCTAAACTTGATGTATCTACTATATATCCACTGGATATAATTATACCCCCAGTATCATCAGTTAAAAATACAGTTGCATTTGTTAACGGACTATTACCATAGGTTTTATTATATAATAAAACACCAGCATTATCATTTAAAAAATATGAGTTTGTATAATATGACCGTATGACTGAATATGTTTCATATGAAGGATCATAACTGTAAGCATATGCACCAACCAACCCCATTTTATTTGTAGCATAACCATCTGATGATATACCAGACCATATGTAATCAGTTGCACATGCATATACTTCAAATGGTCGCACAACAAAACAATTAGATCTATTTGATATATAAGATACTGAATTAATATAGTCGGATTCTATATAATTAACACTTGAATCAGAATATAACCTACTTCCGTTTCCAACTATAAATAAAGCATCAGATACTATATCATTATATGCCCCTACTACCGTTTGATATGAACCAAAAGCTATGGTTGATAAATTTAATGCAGTAGATGCTATACCCGCCGTTAACCCAGTTCTAGAAAAAAATGATATATATCCACCATCAATATTATCACCATATAAATCATTCGATAACTGTATAGAAAATGATTTATCAGAATTATATGTAACTGATATTATGGTAGAATACTGGGTATCATATGAAAATCCATTTTTTTCATAAAATTTTAAATATGATGTTGTACTGGATGCTCTAGTTTTATTATATATTGCTACTCTATCACCAACTTTTATTTGAAAGTTTTTTTCTGTCATAAATTCAGTATTATCAGATGCTGAAATATTTATAACGTTATATCCTACTGTTGATGTGGAATCTTCAGAAACTTCGCAATCACTACTCTTGGTTATTGTTATACATGAACTACTAGATGTAACAACTTTTGATAATTTAAATTTATATGGAAATCCACCAACCACATTATCTTTATTTGTAGAAAACCCATAATTACCACTTACTGTTAAATTATATCCACCTATTGTTGAACCATATTTTGAATCAACAACATTTAATGATCCACCTATACTAGAACTACACAGTCCAGATATTAATAATGTGTTTCCAATAGAAACACCAGATGTTGAACTTGGTGTAATAAAACTAGAATTTCCACCAACGGTTGAATATTTTGCCAATCCATATGTATTATATCCCCAAACCATATTATATGGTGATGTTAAGCTACCATTTCTAGAATATGTACTCTTAAATGTATCCGTTGTATCTATACCACCTATCGATACTTTTGGTGTGTTTATATTTAAATAATCATCTATTGTAAATGTCCAACTATTTCCACCTAATTGATGATCTACGGTATCTCCACTATAACCTAATAATGATATTTGTGAATAACCAAACGGAAATAAATATGTTTCATATTGACTAAATGTTTTTGTTGATAAATTTTCGTCATATATTGGACTTCTTAAATTTAATGGTATTGGTGCGCTATTTGATATTAACTTTGGATCTAATGCATTTTGAATTAAATCAATCCAATACGAATCATAAGTAGAATCGGTTTTTGATGAATTTGTTGAATTCATATATAATATCTGAGAATGCTTAACCAGTGATTTTGTTGTTGGTGTTGTTATTGTAACCGAATCAACTGTTCCGTTATTACCATATTCACTATATGTTACACTAAGGGAATCTTGTTCTGATAATATAGTATCAAACGTATCAACATTATAATTAACATATTCCCAAGCAGAATAAAATTTATATAGTCTATATATATCAATACGAGTTAATGTTATTTCCACACCTGCACGAGTAACTTTATATCCATCGGATGATCCGCTTTTTACTGTCGATCTAATTAGGGCATTTATTACACTTCGTGCATTATATGTTAAAACGTCTATTTCTTTTACTAATTTATCATATGCATTCATATTATTTCCTAAATATTACTCGTTATGATAAGTTTATATTAATCTAATAAAAGCAATTAAGTATGAGGCATTATACTAAATTATTGTAGTTATTTATATATTCAGGTTTCAACGGTTCCATATTACTGTATTTTGAATAATTTTCAACTTCAATTAATAATTTATTTATATATTTTCTATTAAATATTTTATTATTTATCCACAATCTAGTTCGTATCGGTTTTTGTAAACTAGACATTTTTTGTAAACATTTTAATGCTAATGAATAATTTTTTAATTCAAAATTACTTTTATATCTATAAAAATAACCTTCTGGACGGTTTGGACATATACTAATCATATCTAATGATATGTTTCCTAGCTTATTATAATCTTTATTAGTTAAATATATCTCACACAAGCATTCTCTCGCTTTATACAGTTCTTCACTTTTTTCATTACTAAATTCATATAATAATATATTATACCAATCTTCAGCATTTTCATAATCATGCAAATCTCGATATGAATTTCCTAAATAAAATGCTACTCTTGATGTATGGGTCTCATTCCATGTTTTTAATAACGATTTTATATTTCTATTTACATCTCTACCTTTTTTATAATTTTTAAATTCAAATTTAGTAGATATAATAACCGAATCTGGTGCTGTATTTACCATATATTCATGTATATTTCCTATAAAATTAACATATTTTCTTGGTCCTATACGCAATCTAGGAAATGTATTAACTTCACTTGTTTTTGTTCGTAAAATTATACCAACATGTTCATATTTTGAACTCATTTTAATAAATGCTTTTTTAACTTCTATTTGATTTTGTAAAATATCATTTACATCCATCCACATTACAAAATCTTTTGTTGCTTTTGATATTGAATAATTTTTAGCTGAACCAAAATCAAAATTTCCTTCAGAATCATGAAACTTATTACCAACGCATTCTAATATAACATCATTAGAATATTGTTTTTTGTTATTCCAAGAATTAATTAATTCTGGCGTACCATCAATTGACCCTGTATCAATTATTACAATTTCATCGGCAAAGTGCGTTATTGATGACAGGCAATCAATTATTTTATTTTTACCATCTTTTACAACAATACACACTGATATAGTTTTTTGCATTGTATTCCCTTATATTAATTACATATAAACCAATACTGTAAAATATTGGTTTATTATTTAGTATAGATTAATTATCTTTTACAATTTCTGACAACGCATCCCATATTTCCCAATGATTTTTATTTAAAATAACAGGCACATCATCTGGCTTAACGGTTTTCAAATCTATTTCAATTTCTTCTTGCAAAAATGTGTTTAATTCTTTATTTATTTCGTCTTGTACTGAAAGTGCATCAGCATATTCCGTTTTTAATACTTCGTGTTTATTTAAATATGCATCTTTTATATCGGTTTCCATTTTTTCAATATCAGTAGGATCTGTTATTTTATATTCATCATTAATTTTTCTTCTTTTTGAATCATATTCCAAAAATTTTGGATCAGCAGGAAACGCTTCTAATGTTAATTTTCGTTCTTCTTCTGTTGTTTTTAAATTATTAGACAACATATAACGAAACCTACCAGAAATAGGTTGCTCAAATTGTCCATTTCTACACGCATTATTTAATTTTATTGTATATTCGCGTTTTACTTTCATATTGTCCTCATGTAAGTTTTTATATTATATAAATTATATTATTTTATTTATTTTGTTAAAAATTATTCTGTATCTGATAGCTTTTCTATACATATTGATGTTGAATATACTTGGTTTGATGCCAATTCTGTTTTTCCCATAGCAAAAAAAGAAACCGATGATATGTTATCTGTAACATTAGCATATATTGTTTCAGATATCCTACTATCAGTACCCTCTGTTGTTATATTCCAAGAATTTACCGTATTACCCATATTATATATATCTATTCCTGCACCGTGTCTATCAAAATATATACCACCACCAGCCTCGGTTATTATAGAACAATCTATTTTATATTTTCCTATAGATAAATAAATATAGTTAGACGCAATTTGATATTCAGATACTAACGACTTCAATACTATGTTATTAACCTCGGTATTAACATCTAACATGTTTACAGAAAAGCTTGACATAGGATTACCATTAAGGCTTTGTTTTACCATTACCGTTTTTGGATTACTTTCAAGCGTAATATTACTTGAAATATAAGAACCTAAATCCATCCATGTTAATTCAGCAATATTAGTATTAGCAACATTAGAAACAGCTAATACTCTACCTATATATGGACGAACTGTAGCTTCCCAATTACCTAAAGTAATATACCCAGCGATATCAGCAGATCCTAATTGAATATAATGCGAAACAATAGTATCTTGAATTGTATCAAATTCACTTGATGTTGTGTGATTATTTATAAAATCAGTCAAAGCAAAATTACCCAAAACAAACATATTTTTTGAATTTTCTGGAATATAACTATCCGTACCACATATAATAATATTACTTGAATTGGCTAATACATTTAAATTTCCACCTAATGTGAAAATATATTTTGAATTATCATCAATTATGGCAGATCCATATATCATAGAATATGAAACATTAGAACCAACCATATAATCATTGGTTGTATAATCGATGTTTCCCATTATAAACAAATGATTACAATCACTACCAATTAAATCGCCTTCTGTTGTTGAACCAATTACATTTATAATAGAATAGCTTAAATTGTCGGTATATGAATAACCACCACCCAATAATATGTTATTTGTTCCACCATTAGCCGTTATACCACCACCTAATACTAAACTAGTAGATAATGAATTAAGCGTATTTGCGCCACTGACAACCAATAATCCATAACTACTATTACCAAAGACAGAATTCGCATTTATTGCATTTCCACCCGCTAATATAAGAGAATTTACTAATAAATTAGATACTGTGTTTCCACCAGCACATATAATAGATGAATTAATTGTAGAAGTAGTACCAATTACTTGTGATAATATAACACTTGATGATATATTTTGACATTGTACACCACCACCTAAAACTATTGTATCTGTAGCATTTGAAATTGATGATGATGCTGTTAATAATAATGATCTAGTTATGGTATCATATATTGAATTTGCCCCTTCACAAACCGACTGGCTTATATTATTTGCCTTCACATTTATAGAAGGTAATAACAATGAATATTGAGAATTTCCATATAAGTATGTATTTAATGAACTCATTATTTCACTAAACATGGAAGTATTAGATAAATGTGAATTATTTCCTGAAACGGATGTATATATACCAGCGGATGATGTGTTGTATCCATATACATATGAACCATAACCCACATAATACTTTGTATTAAAATCATCAATTACAACGGAATCTCTAACTAATAATACCGTATATTTAATATCACTATAAATCGATATTATATCAGATTCTGTTGAATATACAATATCATTATTATTAGATGATAATTTAACACAAGTATAAGTAGAATCATTTAATAAAATATACACAGCTTGCTGCAAATCAAACACACCCTGTGAGTCATCACTCATACTACCGTAGGCACCATTTGGTTGAAGAGATAATACAGAAGCATTTCCTTGACCATTATTATTCCAATTATTAATACTTTTTATATAATATGCATATCCAATAGTATCAGCATTACTATATTTTGATTTTATATATATTTTTAATTTTTCAACATCTTGTATAGTTGGTATTCTCCAACCAGTAGGTATTGAAATAGTTGATATATCATAATATTCACCAAATGTACCTTGAACCGATATACCATTATCTGCATAATATTTATTAAGCCATACTAAGGAATCACATATAACACCATCATATTCAGTTGTTTCAATAAAACTATAATCATACGTTGGATCATATGGTAATGATATTATTGCACCTTCTTTTGAAGTTGCCCTTCCTTTCACACCATATTCATTTACTTTTATAGCATCTTCTAAATTTATTAAATAATTCCTATTAGTATTTTTTTCTGAATTTAAATCAGAACTACCTTGTGAACAACATGGAGATGAATTTATGATAACATTATTTTTTAAATATCCTAATTCTATTCCCATATTTGTTACACTTTCACAAATACTGGCATTAGCAATTAATTGGTTTTTATACCATGTTATTGCATCGTCTTCGTATAAATTATAAAATATTGCACAGTCGCGTATAATAGAAGAATCGTCTGATGCAGAACGTAAATTTAATTCAATTTGTGTTGAAAATTCCGTAGAACCATCACTTTCATCTGATAGCGTTTGTACATTATCCCAATCTATAATAGCAAATAAAACGGGTTCGGCCTCCGTATCAACTTGAAATTGTAATCTAGTTTCATCGCATTTTGTTGAATATGGAACTTTATATGCCGTTGTTGTCATAGGAACCGCATATATACCAATTCTATTAAATTTAAATGAAACGTTTTTTGATGAAAATAAATCATTTCCACTTTGATCATTATACCCAGAAATTCTATTTGTTGATACATAATCAATATCAAAATAATTTTCTGTTTCTGATTCAGTTAATTTTTTTGATGGTATAGAAACATCTATTGTTAAACGTATTGAAGTGGCATATTCATTAGTACCCGAGGTTGTTTTTGTTAAAACATCATAATTAGAAATTGGAAAATATTTTGTTACTTTTGCCATATTTCGACAAGCACAATCACAATCAACCGTTAAGCCATTTGCGTTTATTGGTGCATGATATCTATTATAATTAGATATTGTTTGTAATTTCCAAAATTCATCGCAATATTGGTTAAATATTTCTTCAAACTCAACATCAGAGTTTTCTTTACATGTTAAATCAGCAGAATACCAACCACATTCGTTTAACACATATGTATTTTCTAAAAAATTAGTACTATGTGTAGAAGGTGTAGATGCATATGTTTTCATTGCATTGTATCCGCGAACATCGGTAGAAATTCTTATTACTTGTTCTTCAGTAGTACTATCAGCTAAATTTAATCCTTGGTCAGAATAATATTGTGGGTAATATATAGAAGGATCATTATTAAAATAATCATCAGATTCAGTAACAGGCCCTATATAATATAATGGTGCTGGTAAAGGAATATATGATTTATCATTTGTATCACCATCTACAATAGATCCTCTATATACAACCGCACCCTTTAGTTTTTTAACACTACTTTCAGTTACATTTTCCCATGATACTAAGTTATTTCTACCGTCTTCACTAATTACATATCTATAATTTTTTTGAATATTATGTTCATATAGTGTTAATCCGAATAAATCACCACCGGATGATCCATCACTTTCTCCCGCATATCCTGTTCCGCATAAATCGCCCTGAAATATATTATATAATATATCGCCATTTTCTGTTAATTTATCCATATTTGTAGAAATAAGAGGTTCATCAACTGAATTACCATCTAATTTCCACGTAGAAGGCACATATGCCAATGAATAATAACCAATCCAATATTGTTGACCAGTAGCATGAGAACTCTGTGCTAATAATTCCATTCCACGATTTGTTAACGTTGTTCTTACTGCCATAAAATATCCTTTATACTACAAACATAGTTTATAGGGTTCTTCTAATTATTAAAAAACATTATTATCAATATTATCATCATATTCATAATCTATAGTGTAATCTCGATCATATGTTGTGCCATCACTTGTATATGAATTATTATCATAACCAACAGAAAAATACATATAACTTTTAGCATTATTTGCTGTTAAACCAATATCACATGTTAATGTTGTTTTTAAATATGTATACAATCCATCAAAAACCACATTTATTGGTTTAAATACTCTAATTTGTTTTTTTATATTTTTGATATCAGTTGTATCAACCAATAAATTATCAAAATTACCCTCAATTGGAATTTTCACTTTAATATGAGATGTTGGAACCCAATTTCCTATTTTTCCATTATTAATATCATATTGTTCTCGTGATATAACATCATCTTCTTCAATTAATTCATTGTATGGGTTTGTTGTTTTTGTCCATAATGTTATTATATCTGCAACAATACCAAATGTAGATAATAACATATTTAATCCTGGCATAGTACCACTTAATTCATAATATTGGGGTAAATTTTCAATAGTTTCTCTAATAGCTAATTGTTTTTCGTTTTCATTATTATACACTAAACTATTTTCAATATCTTGCTTAACAGCAGTAATATCATAACCCATGAATCTTGCTAAATATCCTATTAAATCAATATCAATAACAGAAGGATCGCGTAAATATGCTAATCTTTCTATTTTTTCAATAAGAGGATATTTCATATCAGGAATACCAGTAAAATCAGAACTCATATCATTTCTTGGAACAACACTGTTATAATCATATTTACTATTATAATCTAAATTACCATTTTTTGTAGTATCTATATATTCTACATATGGTTTAGAAAAATTAAAATTTCTAATATATGGAGCATCCACTTTATAAATATATAACGAGTCGTTATTTGTATCAATAAAATTATTAACATCGATATCACTATATGTAACATATTTATATTTAATAGTATCGGTATCAACATCATTATAATTAGGATTTAAACGTAAATCAATCGACACATTATTAGCTTTTAATACTAATTTTTTGGAAATAGGTATCCACGATGCGTCTTTTTTAACTCTATACATACCAAGTGTTCGTGGTAATATTTGATCATTTAATATAACTAAATCACCATCAGAAAAATTATATGTTGCACTTATACAAGATAAATATTTTGAATATTCTCCATAAATAATAGATACATTATCTATATATTGGTTTGTATTAGTATTATTTATATATACGCCTTTATATACATATCCAAAAACAGATACTTTTTCCGTTTGTACAGTTCCAGAAATATCAATAACATCAATTATATTATTAGATATAATATTTTCTACTATATATGTTACATAGGTTGTTATATCATCTACTATTTTTTCAAACACAACCACATCATTAATATTAAACGAATGTATAGATTTTAAAAATAATCTTAACCATGAACTAGTAGTATCTGTACTATTACCAACGTATTGTGTATATATAACATCTATTCCATGATTCATTGTAGAATAATTACTAACCTTATTCCATTCAATTGAATTAATTGTATATTTATGCCATTTTTCAGAATAACAAACCATATCATATCCATCAACATGCGATCCATATGTACTAGATATACTATTTGGTTTTACCGTATATGTAAATGATTTAGAATTTATTATATTATTTATTTTAAATTTACCATTAAATTCACGCGGATACACATTAGATATGGTAATATATGTGTTTTCATTATAATCATGATTACTATTTAATAATACAGTTACTGTTTTGCTATTATCATATGTAATTTTATTTATATTAATTTCATCACCGACGGCATATGTTGGGTTTGTTGTAGTAATATCAAATATATTTTGTTTTGCAAAAATATAAAACGGTACTTCTAATTTTGTATTATCAATTAAAGACCAATCGTTTTCTGATATTTTATAATATCCACTAATTAAACCGGTTGCATTTGAACTAATGTATACTATATTATTAATACTTATGTCATATATAGAATATCCTGTTATTTCAGTAGATGTTTGTATTAAATTAGCAGCATGTATTGTAAATGTATTATTTGTTATATTAGTAACAGTGTACGAATCATCCAATCCACTAAATGGTAAATTTTCAAAATGTATGATATCACCTATTTTATATCCATGTTCATAATATGTTTGTAAACACAAATTATTATCACTATATGAAACAACACTAGATATATCTGAATATATTGACCTAGTATATACAATATTAGCATTAGTTGTTATACATATACGTTGCATTGAAATTGTAGCATAACCACCAGATACTATTCTGTTATATGTAAATGTAGTAGAATTCACAATAGATACCGTATCAAAGGCATAGTTTCCATTATATGATGTATTAAACATATTAATATCAGATGTATAGGAATCAGATACTGTAACACCTGATATTCTAATTTTACAACCTTCAACAAATTGATGTGGTTGATTACATACCACCGTTATTGTATATGTATTTGTACTGGAATCAGTTAATGTGGCACGAATAGATAGTATAGAATCCGCTTTTAATGTATTATATATAGCATATCCATGTGTAATTATTGGATAATTAATAGTAGCAACACTAAATTCAGATATATCATTTATAACAATATCATTATCTTGTCCATTTGAATATATTTCACAATACCCGCTTCTATTCATATTTTCCACATTCATATCACTTTTGTAATCAAGATATTGATGTTGTTTCCATCCAAATTTAAGTTCTAAATCTTCAAGTTTTTTTATAAATAAGGTATTTTTTAAACTATCATAACCTATTGTATAATCTGGCGTATCAGAATAATTTAAAGATTGGATTGAATATTTACCAAACATAAATTCATTATATTTAGATATATATGATAAATATGAATATGGATACATATATTTAGTAAAATAGGGTGATGTTAATGGAGTAATACTATTATCAACAGTAATATTATTTTTTACAATATATACATATTTTCCATATGAAACAAAATCGCCTTTATTATATATTACAGTAGAGTCATTTTTATAAGAATATACATAATATTGATTTGTTATATCAGAAAAATAATTAGTTAATACAAGAGGAAAATCATCACCATTAAATCTAACATGATATTTTGGAGAAAAAATATCTCCGCTATAAGTCGAACATGATACATAACCCGTAGTTTCTGATGGATTATTTAATATATTACCAACACAAAAGGTTGATCCTGTTTTTTCAAAAAAACATATTGAAAAATAACCACCATAATCTATTATATTATTATTAATATCAACGGGTAAATTAAAAACAGTATCTTTACATGTTATAATATATTCATCAGTAGAATCAATATATGTAACCGTTTCTATTAGATAACATTTATCAATACTATCATTAGGAACAACCGAAGAACATATTCTATTATCTGTGGTATTAATATTACAATTTAATCCTTCAAAATAAATTAAATCCCCTATAACAGGTATATTAATAAAATGTCCCTTTAATTGGGAAAACCCCGTGGTTTCTGTTCCTGATAATATATCTTGATTAATATATACCACACCCGAGTTTATTTTTACAATATTATATGCACCACATGACGATGAAAAATTGTTGTTTATATCATCAGTAGACAAATTAATTAATTTTGCTAAATAACACCCATTTTCTTCATAATAATAACCATTAGCACGTTTTCTATATTCTATTTTACTTGGTTTTTGATTAATAATTGGTAAAATTTGGTTTTCATATGTTGTTTCAATATAAATCAAATCACCATTTATTAATCCTGATGATATAGGTATAAAAATATTAAGCGTGTTTGTTTTTATACTAGAAGCATCAATAGTTATCAACCGTTCATTATTTATAGTATTACAGCAATAAAACACATCATTGGTTTTAACAGTATTTGCATTATACATATTATTCCACTGAACCTTTGCCGTAATCTTTGATAAATCTGCATTAGACTTTGAATAATACAACGGAACCGTATACAAGATAGAATTCAAAACATCTGAATTTAGTTCATAACTATATATAGTTGTATCTGTACATGTTGCGGTTACCGTATCATCAAGTACAGAAATAATAGTATATTCATTAAATAAAGTAGAATATATTTCATTTTTTGATATAAAATAAAAAGTATCACCTTCTGTTAATGTACATGTAGATGATAAAGTAAATTTAACTATTACACCATATGCTTTATATATATGTTTAACATTCCAACGAGAACATGAAGAATCATATATAGGATCTATTTCTGAATAATTAATACTACTAGCTGTTATTGATCCTGTTTTACTTGCTTCTCTAAAATAAAATATACCACATGGATAATTATCAATCCAATCAAACCCATTTGTATCAGAAAATCTTATATATGTATATAGATCAGAATCACATGTTTCTTTTTGTGTTTTTGAATAATTAAATCCATAATAATCTAAATATATAGTTTCATTAGTATATGAATTATCCACTTTAAATCCATCTAAATTTCTCGATATTAATTGCGTGGATGCTATGCTTTCTACATTTGTTATTTTTGCAGAAAAATACACATTATAAAAAATAATGCCATCAACATTAGAAACTTGTCTAACACCAATATCCGAAATATCATCAGCATAAAAACTAACTATTCTCGGAGATAATGAATCATTATTTTCAGATGGGTTTACTATATTAATACTATTGGTAAATGGATCTTGTGATGTTGCCATATCATCAGCTATTAACAAATTTTGCTTTGTATCTATTTTGTATGGATATTCCAACACATCACCAATTGAAAATTTTACATATACTATATTACCGTTTGTTAAATATGATGCTGATATTTGATCTTCTGCTAATTTTAATGGTAATGTATCACTATATGAACCATTGCATTTTACAATACCATAATATTTACCAACTGTATTACTAATAGCATTATTTCTAGGTAAAGATAATAATAAAATGTTTTGTGATCTAGAAGATGAATATTTAAACATATCTATTATCTTTTGAACCGTTGACTTTGTTTTTGTTAAATTGGATTCAATTGAAACAAAAAGAAACTCAAATTTTTCTACGGTTTCTATATTTCTATATGCATTATTTAAATAATCAGACATTATTTGTAACAATTCAACAACATCATCTTCACTTTTTAAAAAATCTGGAATATATCCAACAAAATCTGAATATCGAAATTGACCACCATCATTATGTAAAATAGGGTTCATATTTAATCCTGTATCAATACGGTTTCTGGCGATACTGTTAATGTTATATTTTCTGGCGATACTGTAAATTGAACTATTTCATTTTCATTACTATATTTACTTATATTACCATTTGAATCGATTAACTGCTTCGCAACATCATATCCTAATATATTTCTTACTAATTTAATATATTCTAACCCATATCTAATATAATCAAAAAATGCAGTACCATTATACTCAACTAAGGTAGTAATACTATCAGTATCAACAAATTGTAATGATTCGCCATCACTAGACCATCCTTTTATTGCTGTTAATAATGCATAACTTTTAACAGCAGTATCATTTTTTCCAGCAGAAACTGAAGCCGTATATTCATTATATATTGGTTCATATACACATTGCATTATTGAATGCCAAATAAAAGCAACAAAATCATCAATATCATTTTCTGTCAATGTTCCGTTTTTCCTTTTATTTGCAATATTAATAACACGTAATCCATTATTATCACTACTAATTCCATTATAATAATTTGATATAATAGTTGATAAATTTTCTTGTCCTTCTATCTGGTATGTTGATATTACAGAATCAGTTAAATAACTTTTTGTGTTTGAATTATACACATATGTATATGATAGATTTATATCAAAGCCATCTAGGGATATTGAACCTGGTGTAATAAATTCGGATGTATTATCACCCAACCATGTTAAATCATTTAAATCTAAATCACCATATCCATTATCAACAACAGAAAAAGAAATATTGACTCCAGCTACTTCTAAAAATTCATGTATTAATGCGTTCATTTTTGATGCATATATAGGAGTAGCAAATTCAGTATGTTCTTTTAAATATTTGTATAACGAATTCTGTATTTTTTCCTTTATATCAGTAAATGTATGCCCTTTATATAATATCAAATCTATTAATATTTTAAAATTATGTACAATAGGATAAGCAAACATATGATAACCGGCACCCGTTGTTATCATACCTCTACGATTTAATGTTCTCATTATAGTATCAATCTCTGATCCAGATTCAACAAAATCATATGGTGTTAAATGCGCGGCAAATACTGTATTATCCATAGGCATTGTATATGCATTTAAATATGGGTTCATATATGTAGAAAAAAATGTCTGTAAATCTGATTCAGTAGAAAACGGTCCGCTTCCGTTATTTATAGACTCTAAACATGTTGAGTACACATTATTTATTGCTTTAGCAAATTTTATAGTTTCATCATTACTAGGCACATTTTCATAATCATATTGCCACATATACATTAAGCCATTAACTTTAAAACCATCCAAAAAGTATTCATCAGATGATGTTGGATAATATGATCCATTTTTTTCTCTATATAAATCTTTTAACGCCGTAAACCGAATTTGATTCATATATTTTACATTAATAGAACCGTTTGCTAATTTTGTATTTAATATATCTTCACCAAAAGCATTAGCATATTTAACATCACTATAACGCCGTAAAAAAATCTTATAACTTAATCTATTTATTAAATGTTCTAATGTATTATATATTGATGATGCGTTGTTTTTTATAGAATCAAAAGTTTCAATATTTAATCCACCGCGTATATCAGTTGTTACTGCAATATTTAAATCATTTAATGTAATATCACTTTCAGTTCCATCTTCTTGTGTAATAATTATATTAGTACCAGAGGGACTAATTGTTGTTCCTGATATATTTAATAAATTACCAGATTCACCATTAGTTGAAAAATATTTTACGGTTATTTCTCCATATGGTATCGCAGATTTTAATCCATCACCAAATTTTAACATAACAGTTTCATCATTTGCTGTTATTATTTTTACTGAATAATTAATTGTATAATTACTTTGCCCATCTATAAATTCATCAATATCATTAATAGTATTTTCTAATGATGGATCAATTAAACCACGTCTATCTATACGCCAATATATCCTATCATCTATAGCATCAGATGGATCAAAATTATCCATTAGAGAAGCATCAGAAGATACTGTTGTAAATCTATTTTTTCTTTGTGTAAATGATGTATCATCTGTAGCATTTGGATCATTATCACCAAAATAATCACTAAAATTGGTATCAGATATTATAAACGATTGATTTTGCTTTCCATTACTCATTAGCGTTGTTGTTTTAAATGACCCTTCTGCTAATATAGCTCTACCTGATGTTAATGACATTAACCCAGTTAAATCAACATCATCATTTTTAGAATATGAAAATTCTATATCATCTAGTGCAGTTAATGTGGTTCCTGATATAGAAAATTGTGTTCCTAATGGTATATGTACTCGTATTGTATTATATATTCCGGTTTTTTTTGTTTGTATTCCAAAACTAGCTTTTGCTGGTATTGGTCTCCTAATACTATAGCCAAGCATTCTAGCACCTGAATATACAGATGGTTTTGAATATGCACTTTCAAGAAACGCATTTTCAAAGGACGATTCAGCATAAAAAGCATTCAAATCGGCATAACCAGCAAACAATTCTATTAATGTTCTACCATATGAACTCTCACCAAAATCAGCTTTTGAACCACCCTTAGCTTTTAAAATAGATATTAATTGATCACGTATATCATCAAATGAAATGTTTGTATATTTTCTAGTGGTTGTTGTTGCCATATTATTTCCAATACTTTATCAATAGTTTATATTATTGCAATAAACTGTGTATTTAATAATTATATTATTTTAGCATGTTGACGCACCCACGCCCCTAAAGGGTAGAAAAGACGAAAGACCAGTTCACCATTGATGAGATTGAAGTAGACAAAGATCATATTCATATTTTAGTGGATTCTGATCCAACTAAATCACCATTAGATTTTTTTCGGTTAGCTAAGATGATGACTACATATCATGCATGGAGATCGAATTGGTCTACATTTCTAAATATTGAAAGTCAAGGTTGATCGCTATCAACCCTTCCCCTAAAGGGAAGGGGGTTTCTCGCTCTAATAGATAAAATATGTATATAAACTACTATTATGGCAACTATTACATTTACATTACCTATATCAGCAAATTGTCGGTCAATTTCAACATTAGTACCAAATTTTAGTATATATGCAAATGTTTCACCAACTTTTTGGAATGATAAAATAGAAACCCACATTGAAAGAACAGAAAAAGACCAAATTAATAATTCTGATTGGTCACATGAAGATACATACGGTATACCATTTTATTACCGAAGACAAAATGCGTTTCATGATCAAGAATTATATAATAGAAAAACCCGTGCATTTGTTATGAGACAAGGTACATTTTTTAAATATTATACAACCACATATAATACATCAAGTGATCCACTATTCAAAGAAGATAATAATAGAAGTATAGATAGATTTTTTGATTTAGTTGCATTAGTAACTTTTTCCCCACAAGATGAATTATATGCTAGATTTGGTATACAATATACTACCCAATATGAAGTGTTTGTACATATGGGATTATTTTTAGAATATAATTATGCATCATTAAAACGCGATGGAATTAAACCAGCATGTAGTGAAAACGAACATAATCCTGTTTGGTACCAACGAGGATATGAAAAATTTGTATATCATGGTTATACCGCAGATCAAATATTCCCTAAAGCGGGTGATATGTGTAAAATGGAATTTGATAATGTACTATTTAAAGTAACAAAAGTTCAAGATAATTTACCAGATTTCCAATATAAATGGAGAAAATACTGGTGGAAATTATATCTTAATAATTCAGTTGATAATTCTACTAATGTAAGCTCTGATGTATTAAATCATCCAGAACAAGAAAAATTTATTAATAACTTAATGGGAAATATGATTGATAATGGAACTACTGATGATACTAGTAATGCTTGGGTATTTGATGTATCAAATACTGTTAATACACTTAAAAAAGATGTATTATTTAAACCTGAAGAAGTTGCATCGTGTGTTAATGATATAACCAATGATCCAAGTTATTATGCATGTCCAGCTTTACTGGGTCAATGGTAAAATTATAATATAATATAAACTTAATATAAAAGGATTTTTATGAACAATACAGAATTATATATTCAAAGCTTACATTTACTAAAAACAAAAGCAAATGAACCTATTATAGAAGGTCTTATTAAAGGATTTTCTATTATTATGGAATCATATGGAATTGAAACCCCAAATACTAATAGTTCTAATCCATTAGATGTAGCAAAAGCAACATTTGAAAATATGAAAAAAACAGATAATTTATCAGATGATGATACATTATCTAATATTGCCGGTGAAATAATAAAAATTGATAATTTAGATAATAAAAAATCAGCAACTATAGGATTAATTCAATTAGCAGAAACATTAGGAAAAGATGTTAAAGATATTAAAGACTTTTTTGATAATGCTGCTGATAATGATGCTATAGAACAACTTGATAGTGCATTAAACTATTTTATTACAAAATAAAATTATATATAGTATAATTTTATTGAATTGTTATTTTTTACATAATAACATTCATTTAATAGTATATAAAATTAATTAAAAATTATCGCAATTTAATTTGATCTTGATAATCTTGTTGAGTTATTGGCGCATTGCCAAATGCTGATGCTGTTGTGCACATATAAAATTTATGATTATTCATTAATTTTATTAATTCTGATGGTGTCCATGTTGGTTTATTATTTGCTTCTTCTCTATCTTCATAAGCACCTTTACCATTTGGATTTTTTTCAATATCATATTCCATTCTACGATAATTTTTATTACCTCTACCTGGTGTGTTATTTATTGGATCTTCTTCAATAAATTTTTCTTGCATCTCCGCTAATTTTTCTTCAGTATTCCAATAATTTTGTGTATGTGCCCTATCCAAAAAGTCATCCGCTTTACCACTATTAATATCGCTAACACCACGAACTACACGTTGTATTTCATTAAAAAAATCATGTCTATAGTCTGGATGTGTATCAAAACTTGATACAGAATTATAATAATTTAACGGATTCCCAGAATTTAATGGCATATATACCTCATACCTAATAATTTAAGTTTATATAAAGGGTTAAAATAATATAATTTTATATACATACAAAGGATACTTATGATAAACAAAGAAAATATACCAGCAGAATTTAATAAAAATAACCAACAAACATTAAGTTCTATGAAATACGGAAAAATAGATAAAGTATATCTAACAAAATTATTAATGCAACATAAAGCAGATCAAGAAAACTTTGGAAAAGGTTATCCAGTATCAGAAGATTTGGCTATTTGTATTGATATTATAATTAAAAAAACACTAGGATCTCAACGTTGGAGATCATATACGGAAGATTGGAGAGAAGAAATGTTCGGTAGAGCTACGTACTTGGCATTAAAATATTGTCATAATTTTAACTTAGATAAATTAAATGAAAAAAGTAAAAACAAAGATCCATATTATTATATTGGATATATTGCTACTCGTGCTTGCCAACAAAAATTAAAAGATTTAAAAAAAGTATCAAAATATATAAAATTTACCGAATTAAATGAAGATTTATTAAGTAGTTGTACTTCCATTGACCAATATGCGGGCGTTTTCAAAAGAGAAGAAGAAAAACGAGAAGATGAATTAAACGCTAATGCTGGTATTGAAAATTCTTTCGATTCTTTTAATTAATATATTGTATATTGTTTTGAATAAATGTATTAATTGCTTTTTTATTATAATATGATCCACCACATAAATGATTTACATAATCATTTATTTTTATTTGTGATACATATATATTTTCTTTTATCAAATCTTCATAAAAAGATACGCCGGTATCATAATAATTAAAATTATCATTTAAACACACCATTCTATTTGGATCAAAATATTTTAATGTGGGATTCTGTGTAAATATGTAAGTATCTACCATAAACATTACAGGAAATAATCTAATTGTATGATCTATATTATCTAAATTTATCGTATTATCTTTATTTAAATATTTACCACACTCGCCTACAATATATGAATCTTTTTTTACTTTATTATACATTTCATATATACTTTTTTTAAATATAATATCAGAATCAACAATAAGCATATATTCACTTTTTACATGATTCCTAAATATATAATCAATACACATAGAATGTTTAGCTGATCCATAATTTGATAATTTATCTGAATGTTTTTTATATTTATCTAATATAGAATAATTAACATAATTTTGAGTTGTATTATCTATTATATATAATTTATCATAATTATACATATCACTAGTAAAGTTACTTATATCAGAATTATCAAATATTATAATATTACCAGAAAATGTACTATTTTGTTTAAAAAATGACTTTAACATCGCTTGTACTAATTCTGGTGTATTATAATTAAATGTAATTAATGTTAAATCATTGTAATTAGTATCATTAAGATAACTTTCATTATAATTAAAAGCCGCATTATTATATCCATGTGTTAATCCACTATAATGGATAAAATAATCACAATTTATATCTTGTGTTTTAACTGGATTATCAGTAAGTAATAATGCATTATCTTTAACTTTAGAATAATATTCACTACCCGTATCACATTTACCAAATTCCAATTTACCTTCATATTTTATATTTTTATTCTTCATTTGTTTAATATCAAGAATTTGAAAACATGGGTGTATTCGTTCTTCCCAAGTATCTTGTAATAACACCCCAGATGTTATATATTTATTATTATACATATTTTCAATTATATCATCAAATCGTTTTTTTACATATATATCACAATCCATTAATATAACATAATCAATATCATTTGATATATTATCTAAACAATATTGAATCATACTTTGATGTGAGGTTGACCCCCATGTATTTGTATTATCAATAGGAAAATTTAATCTATTATTTCTTCCATCTATATAATTTACATTATATTTTTTTGCAATATAAATATCACCATCGTCTATATTTGAATTATCAGCTATTGTAAAATGTAAATCTTTTTCTAAATCATATCCTAATTTTAATAATGATTTAATTAAATGTTCAGTAACTATGTTATTATTATAACCAAAAGTTATAACTTGTGTTTTTACTTTATTATATTTATAATGTGAGGTAACAATATCATGTACTAATTTATGAGCAAATTCTATTTTTGAACCATAATAATCACTCATAGGAAATACCGAATTTATTGGTGTTCCATATGAATTATTTAAATATTCATAACACGAATATTGTTTTATACCTTTAGCATATAAATTTTCTGAATACCAACAATCATCAATTCTATTATTTATAATAGCATCATTTAATCCAGTATATATAAATTCATCAAAATCTCCTATCCTAAATAGGCGACATGCCCCACTATCCCACTTGGCTGAAATCATAGAATTTTCTGAATATTTTTCTAGATTTTTCAACAATATTAATAAACAATCTGTATTATATATAAAATCATCATCTATACACCAGATATATCTATCCTTATATTTCCAATATTTTTGCAACGTTGGTATTAATTTTTTAAATGCATATGTATTTTTATATGTCCAGTTTATTGTAACTGGATACTGTATATTTAATAATTCCTTTGGTAAATCTGATTCCTTATTTGGAAATTCTTCTTCACTTAAATTAACTATTAATTCATTAGGAACTATTTCACCGGAAAATATAGATTCAATGACTTTCGGTACATTTGTTATTCTTTTTTTCCAACTTGTCATTGATGCTATTACATAATATTTATAAGCAACATTTGACATTATTTTCATACCGCTTTATTTCAGAATCATTAGTAATATGTGCTATACCTAATGCACAATACGCCGACTCAAGTGCTTTATATTTGTTTTTTTCTCCATAAAAATATGCCAAGCATAGTTTATCATAAAAAAATGGACCATATGCTTCATTTTGATGTATATATGAATCATTGTTATTTATTAATTGTATTGCTATATTAGCATATTTTATTAATGATAACCACTTTTCATGTTCATATAAAAATTTACAATACCAATAATATGGTTCTCGTGTATCCTTTGAATATTCTATTCCTTTTTTATAATAGTTTTCAGCTTGTTCATAATTATTTAAATTTATATACGATTCTGATATATATCGACATGATGATGCTAATTCTTGGTTCCACGTGCCTATAGTCAAGTGTTGTTTCAAATATTTTATTGCCTCTTCATATTGACCCGTATATACTAATTCCCGACCATAATAATGCAAATTTCTATCATTATTAGGATCTTCATCTACACTAAATTTTAATAATTCTAAATATGTTTTTCTTCGTTCTTTATATATTGAATGATGTTCTAATGTAAATCCAGATATGTGAATACTAGACTCTATGCATTTACTTGTATTTACTAATACTTCATGTACTGCATTTATCCATTTATAATTATAATTATGTATTTTATCCGCATTGAATACTATATTTTCTGTTCCATTATCAAAATAATTAAAACAATACCGATATGTTGCTCTATTTATATACGGATATTGCAAAATAGCATTTTGTATATCGGAATACCAACCAATACTAGGATATTCATCAATATCAACCTGAAAATACATCCAATCGTTTTTTTCATTTTCATTCATTTCATAAATTTTATCCAATTGTTGATTTCTAGCAACATCAAATCGCCAAGGTGTTACTGATATCTGATCAACTACTAAATTTGTATATTGTGGTAATAATGAATTCAATTTTTCCCATGTTCCATCCGTTGATCCAGTATCAGAAATATGTATTAAATCTGCATCTTTCAAATGCTCTAAATATCTTTCAATAAATTGTAGTTCATTTTTACATATTGTATATACACATATTTTCATGGTTTACCTCATTATTTATAAATTATATTATTTTTATTATATTAATTGCACAGATTTTATTATTTTTATTTAATAATTATGACATGTCTGTATAAGAAAGCACCACGGCAGATTCTTGTATTGTTACACCCGTTGTTGTTGGTGCTGGCGGCATTATATAATCAGATGTTCCTGGTGATGTATTCCCCCATGAAGAATTTGTTACATATCCAGTCCATATTTTTTTAACATTTGTTCCGGCAACACCCACTGATTGGGATACATATTGTTGCGCGGTATTATCTCTATTGTACATTATAACATTAAATGTAACAGAAGATGATGATGTATATTTAACATATGCCTTATAATATATCCTACCAACTACCGTATTATAATACCGATGATAATAGGCATACATATTAGGGCATCTTGAACTATCACCGATTATCATCCATATATTAGACTCACTGGCAACACCATTAGATGGATCATTTGATGTATAGTAAGCACCCAACCAAAGATTTGTTGCTGAACCAGCATTCATTGAAATTGCACCCCCACCATATGGTGGCCAAATTCGATGGTCACCCGCCTTTATAAGTAAAATTGGTTTACCAGTTCCAAGTATTGGAAATAAATTATTATGATTATAAATATTAATTGCCATACATATTCCTTAATAACAAAAACATATTGTTGTTGATGATGTGGGCATATCAGCTAACGCGCCAACCCAATATTTAACAAATGAATTAGAATTAGCTTCTCTATATAAATAAATATTAGAATCAAACGAACCATCACCTTTTAAAAATTGCGTTGATGTCCCACTACATATATTATTCATATCTAAATTCATTGTTTGTGTTGTCATAGCAGTAACTTGAGCATCAGTATAGTAAAGAAATGATGTTGGTCCATATACTATACAGTTAGCATAGTCAATACTTATCCAATGAATTAAACCATTATATGCTGTTGTATAATTTGTATTAAGCATTATATATGTATATGTAGAATCGCGTACACAATATATTGGACATATTGATGTCTTTGGTAATGTATATCCTGATAAGTCACATTGATAAAACGAACTACCCGCACTATTCCATCTGAATGCAAAATTATATGTTGATATTCTATTTGTTGATTGGTTGTGTCCTTCTAATAAATAGAATGATCCTCTAGCATACCCACCAGTTTTTGTTAATTTTAGTAAAGCAACATATGGTGATGTGCTTGATGCTGTAAATTCATATTGTCCAGATGTTGATGCGGTTATTCCGTTAAAAGTACCCGTTGGACCTGTTGGTCCAGTTATTGACTGACCTGAAACACCTGTTGGTCCAGTTGGTCCAGTTTGACCAATAATATTTACATTTAGTGGTCGTTGTGTCATAGCAGTAACTTGAGCATCAGTAAAGAAAACAAATGATGCTGGTCCATATACTATACAGTTACCGGTATCAATACTTATCCAATGAATTAAACCATTATATGCTGTTGTATAATTTGTATTAAGCATTACATAAGTATATGTATCATCAGATACTGTGCTTATTGGGCATATTGATGTTTGTGGTGATGTATAACCTGATATTCTGCTTTGATAAAATGCACTACCTGTACTATTCCATCTGAATGTAAAATTATATGTTGATATTCTATATGTTGATTGATTGCTTCCTTCTATCAAATAAAAAGATCCGTTTGCATAACCACCAACGTTTGTTAGTTTTAGTAAACATACATATGGTGATGACGATGATGCGGTAAATGTATATGAATATATAGGATCAATGGCATTTATTTGTAGTTTGTATTCATTTGCGGATATCGGTATACTATTTACAACAACATTGTGACCAGCAACTATTTTATCTTCTAAACTTCCAGCAACATCACCTATTTTAGATATAACTAAATGATCCGACCCACCGGTTGGGCCAGTTATGGATTGTCCTGTGGGTCCTGTTGGACCATCCGGTATTATATTAATAATAGAATCAAATACTGATTTAATTACTGGCTGTACAACATTAACTTG